>OOBT01000589.1_pt1 | contig 22412 bp, 16 predicted proteins | sample 1671551 | NCBI WGS metagenome assembly OOBT01 (sample SAMN06348168, study PRJEB24527) | human gut metagenome | reverse complement strand
TTCTCCGCGAAAACGGCATGACTGCCGACATCAAGGAGTTTGACGCCGAAATGCAGCAGCAGAAACAGCGTGCCCGCAATGCCGCCGCCATAGAGACCGGTGACTGGATTACGCTAAAGGAGGGTACTACCGAATTCGTAGGATATGACTATACGGAATACGAAACATCCATTCTGCGCTACCGACAAGTGAAGCAGAAGAACCAAACCTTGTATCAGATTGTACTGGACAAGACTCCGTTCTATGCCGAAAGCGGCGGTCAGGTAGGTGACACCGGTGTATTGGTGAACGAGTTTGAAACCATCGAAGTGGTAGACACCAAGAAGGAGAACAACCTGCCTATCCACATCACCAAGAAGCTGCCCGAACACATGGAAGCTCCGATGATGGCATGCGTGGATACCGACAAGCGTGCCGCTTGTGCCGCCAACCACTCTGCCACCCACTTGCTGGATGCTGCGCTGCGCGAAGTATTGGGCGAGCACGTAGAGCAGAAGGGTTCTTTGGTTACACCGGACTCCCTGCGTTTCGACTTCTCACACTTCCAGAAGGTGACGGACGAGGAAATCCGCAAGGTGGAACACATCGTTAATGCAAAGATTCGCGCCAACATACCTTTGAAGGAATACCGCAACATTCCTATCGAAGAAGCCAAAGAACTGGGCGCCATCGCTCTGTTCGGCGAGAAGTACGGCGACCATGTACGCGTTATCCAGTTCGGTTCTTCCGTAGAATTCTGTGGTGGTACGCACGTGGCTGCAACCGGAAACATCGGTATGGTGAAGATTATCTCCGAAAGCTCCGTGGCTGCCGGTGTGCGCCGTATCGAAGCCTACACGGGTGCACGCGTGGAGGAACTGATGAACACCATCGAGGACACGCTGCACGACTTGAAGGCGCTCTTCAACAACGCACCCGACCTTGCCGGAACCATCCGTAAGTATATTGACGAAAACGCCGGACTGAAGAAGCAGGTAGAGGACTTCATGAAAGAGAAAGAAGCACAGCTGAAAGAAAGACTGCTGAAGAACGTGCAGGAAGTCAATGGCGTTAAAGTCATCAAGTTCTGTGCTCCCCTGCCGGCAGAAACAGTGAAGAACATCGCCTTCCAGTTGCGTGGCCAGATTACGGAAAACCTGTTCTTCGTAGCGGGAACAGAAGCCGAAGGCAAGCCGATGCTGACCGTCATGCTGAGCGACAACCTCGTGGCAGGCGGACTGAAAGCCGGAAACCTGGTGAAAGAAGCTGCCAAACTTATCCAAGGCGGTGGCGGTGGCCAGCCCCACTTTGCAACTGCCGGCGGTAAGAATGCTGACGGACTGAACGCTGCCATTGACAAAGTTTTGGAATTGGCAGGATTATAATTGAAAATAATTGGCGAAACACTTGACATCGCCTCTGTGATGTTGTATATTTGTAATGTCATTTTTTAGATATTTCAAAATTAAACTACCGGGAAAGGAGGAGCATTGCTTCTCCTTTTCTTTTTATCCTCCACGGTATTCCATTTGAAATGCCACACCTTAGCAAGTGAAATGGCTGGCATTTACCCTCCAAAGCCCTGGGGTTTCCGTGAAAAACCCTAAGGTTTGGGACAGTGAAGTGGAGGGAACGGATGATTAGTCCAGAACAAACAGACAATGCATTCGAAGCAAACGAATGATGCATACAGAACAGACAGATGATGCGCAACAGAAACAAAAACGGGAAGCCTAAGCCTCCCGTCTGTTAATCTTTCGTAAATCTGCTCTTGACAAGATTTCCACTAAAACCTTATTCCATCCGAAGTATAAACATTTCGCGATAAACCACCAGTGCACCTTCGGGCAACAAACCGGAAGGACAGAAAGGAGTTACATTTTCCGCAAGTACACATTTACCATTTCCCGAGACCATCCGCGTAAAGAGCCTCTTCTCTCCATTATAAGTAAACTGCCACAATGCATATGTATCTCCGTTCTCATCTTCCACTGGAACTGTCTCGTATATCCCCATTAGCGGTTCCTCCTCTTTTCCCGTCGGATAGATTTCCAATACACCTTTCCACATACTATTGGAGAAATCTTCGGGCACCAGCACATAATACCCGCCATCCTTCACCCAAGGACGCTCGGCAAGTGCCTTAGAAACATCACCCAGCAGTTCCGTCGGTGCACCACTACTGATACCATACTCGAAGCCCATCTTCGTCAACGTATATTGCCTACGACCTTTCACCGTGATGCGCAGTTGTGTTTCCTCACCGGAACCATCCATCACCTTCACAATCGTCTCCCCCTCTGCCAGCGGATGAATCTTGATACGCTGATACCCGTTGACATCATCGGTAAAAGTCACGGAAGCCACCGACTCGTGCTCGTTAATCACATTATAGGAACCGTCGCCGCCGTCAATGCCCAGCACTGTATCTTCGTTTGTTTCAGAAAGATAATAAGAAAGATTGGACACCAGATTGTCACATGTCCCAATCTGGTAGATAGGCTCCACACCTTCGAAAAGTACCATGCTTCGGTAATCGTCCTCGCAACCGGAAGCGGTAAACAGCAGTGCTATCAAAGCAAAGAGAGAGTATAGCTTCTTCATACTTGTTCAGTTATAGTTGTTCTATCTACAAAAATACAAAAAATGCCAGAATACTGCATCGGTACCCCTCTCTTTTTCAAACTATTTGTTCTTCCGGATAGTTCACCAAGTAGAGCGTTCCCGTGGCACGGGTAAAGGCGGTGTAGAGCCAACGGAAATAATCGGGTGTCAGGTATTCATCCGTCATATACCCCTGGTCCAGAAAGACATTCTTCCATTGCCCGCCCTGCGCCTTGTGGCAAGTCACGGCATAGGCATACTTCACTTGCAAGGCGTTGTAGTACGGGTCTGCCTTCATCTTCTTCATCCGCTCGCGCTTCACGGTGATGTCGGCATAATCTTCGAGGACGGAGTAGAAAAGCCGGTCGTTTTCTGCCTTGGGCAGCGCAGGCGAGTCGGTATGCAGCGTATCGAGCAGCATGTTCACTTCCAGTTCAAAGTCGTTATAGTCGGGAAAGACCAGCGTCACGTCTGCAAAGCGGAAGCCATACAGCTCTCGCGTACGGCGCACGCGGCGCACCACGGCAGTCTCACCGTTGGCAATGAAATCCATCTCCTTCTCCTTTTCCGTCCAGAAGTAGTTATTTTTCGCCACCATCAACAAATCACCGGTGTTTAATTCATCCTCACGCCAGAGAATCTGCGCACGGATGCCTTTGTTGTAGATGTTCGCCCTCTTGTTGGAGCGGCACACCACGATAGTTTCATCCAGCCCGTCATGGTCGTAGCAAGAGCTCAGCGTTTCTATCAGCTCATTTCCGGGCAGAACTTTAATGTCGGCAAACCCCGAAACCTTTATCTTTGGCAGGCTGTAGCAATCGTCTTCCGCTATCAACTGCCTCAGGCGGGTGGCATTCCACAAAATGCCCGACTGCTGCTCCTGGCGCACCACCTGCGTCAAGTCCACCTCCACCACTTCCAGCCCGTAGCCTTTCAAGGCATCGGCAAAGAGGGCAGGGCTCTGCTCCTCCCCCACCGGCGGCAGCTGTGCCGTATCGCCCATCAGCAGCAGGCGGCATCCCTGGCCGGAATAGACAAACTGCACCAGGTCGTCCAGCAACCTGCCCGTGCCGAACATGGAACCGGACAGTCCCTCATTGGAAATCATTGAGGCCTCATCCACTATATATAAAGTGTGAGTTGTCAAATTATCGTTCACAGAAAAATTGCTCAGCTCATTGGAGAAAGATTGCTGTCTATAAATTTTTTTATGAATTGTAAACGCCGGATGCCCCGCATACGCCGAGAAAACTTTTGCCGCCCGTCCGGTCGGTGCCAGCAATACCGACTTTTGTTGCAACTTATCCAACGTCCGCACCAAGGCACCGACCAACGATGTTTTACCCGTCCCCGCATAACCACGAAGCATAAAAGCCACCTCGCTACGGGGTGACAGAAGGAACTCCGATAAAGATTTTACAGCAATTTCTTGCTCAGGAGTTGGTTGGTAAGGAAAATTTTCCTTAATTTGCCTTTCTAAATAGTTATTTATCATTTTTGTAACAGAAAAAAGTAAAGGGAACTATCGTTTTTAAATTAATTTCTTTTATTTTTGCGGTGCGAATATAACAACTAAAAAACATATTTATCATGAAAACAGTATTTAATGTCATTTTAGGCTTATGTGCTTTGGTGCTAATTTATATTTGTTACACCAGCATTATGGGTCCTATCAACTTTGAAAAAGCAAAGAAGCACAGAGACGCAGCCGTCATTGCACGTCTGATTGACATCCGTAAAGCACAATTGGAATATCGTACTTTACATGACCAGCAATATACTGCAAGCTTCGACTCTCTGATTGACTTTGTTAAAAACCAGAAACTTCCGTTCATCTTCAAGCAAGGAGAACTGAACGATAAGCAGCTGGAAGACGGTCTGACTGAAAAGAAAGCCATCAACATCATCAATAAGGCAAAGAAGACAGGTAACTATGCTGACGTCAAGAAATGGGGATTGGAAAACTTCAAACGTGACACCTTGTGGGTAGCCGTATTGGACACTATCTTCCCGAAGGGCTTCAACCCCGATTCAATGAGATATGTTCCCTTCGGAAACGGTGCACAGTTCGAAATGGCCATCAAGAACGATACAGCTAAATCCGGTGCTCCTTTCTGTCTGCTCGAAGTGAAGACTCCGTACGAAGTTTATTTGAACGGTCTGGATGCACAAGAAATTGCCAACATCAAGGACGTACAAACCAAACTTGGCAAGTACTGCGGTCTGATGATTGGTAGCTTGGAAACAGCTAACAACAACGCCGGTAACTGGGAATAATCTCACCCCGACAAACGTATGATAGAAACGACTGATTTTAATAAATCGGAACAGTATACATTATCCATCCGTCTCAGTACGGATGGATTTTCTTTTTCTGTGTTCAACCCTCTGGGCGACGGTGAGTTCTCTTACTACGACCGTGCAGTGGACGAGTCCCTCTCCCTCACTGCCAATCTGAAACAGACCTTCCGCGAACTGGCATGGCTGGAACGCCCCTTCCGCCGTGTCAATGTGCTCATGGCAGACAAACGCTTCACGTTCATTCCCCTGGAGTTCTTCGAGGACGAACAAACGGAAATCATTTTCTATCACAACCATCCTAAACGGGAAAACGAAACCGTACAATACAACATACTGCATAAGAACAGCACTGTCGTACTGTTCGGCATGGATAAGAGTGTCTGCTCCTTCCTTCGCGAACAGTATCCCGATGTCAAGTTCTATTCCCAAGCCAGCCCCTTCATTGAGTTCTTCTCCTCAAAGAGCCGCTTGGGCAACAACCGGAAGATGTATGCACACTTGCGAAAAGATGCCGTAGACGTATACGGCTACGAGCGCGGACGCCTCCTTCTTGCCAATTCCTTTGAATGCAGAAGCACACCCGACCGTGTCTACTACCTATTATATATATGGAAACAACTCGGCTTCGAGCAGGAGCGCGATGAGCTGCACCTGACCGGTGACCTGAACGACAAAGAACTGCTACTGCCCGAACTGCGAAAATTCATCCGGCAGGTATTCATCATGAATCCCGCCACTAATCTTGACCTGCAAGCCATAACCCTATGCGAGTAATCAGCGGAATATACAAAAGAAGACGTTTCGACGTGCCCCACTCCTTCAAGGCACGCCCCACCACAGACTTTGCCAAAGAGAATCTGTTCAATGTGCTCTCCAACTACATGGACTTTGAGGACGGCATCCGTGCCCTCGACCTATTTGCCGGTACGGGCAGCATCAGCATCGAGCTTGTGTCCAGAGGCTGCGACCAAGTAATCTGCGTGGAAAAAGACCGCGACCACTATGCCTTCATCTGCAAAATTATGCAGGAATTAAAGACGGACAAGTGCCTACCCATACGCGGTGACGTATTCAAATACCTCAAAAGCGGACGCGAGCAGTTCGACTTTATCTTTGCTGACCCTCCCTACGAGCTTGCCGGGCTGGAAACCTTGCCCGATCTCATCTTCGAGAACAACTTGCTGAAAGAAGACGGACTCTTCGTCTTGGAACACGGGAAGAAAAACAGTTTCGAGGAACATCCGCACTTTGTGGAGAGAAGGGTATACGGGAGCGTGAACTTCACGATATTTAAATGATGAATGAAGAATGGTACGATATGAATACACTTCAAGAAATTCTTCATTCATCATTCTTCATTATAACAGCGGCGCCATCAGCCGCACCACACTCTCTGCAGCCTTACGATACCAGGGGCGCTTCACCCAGTTCTTCAGGAATACTTGTACGCAGTCGCGCTGGTCTTGAAGGAAGATTTCGCGCATCTGAAGCGCTGTTTCTGTGTCATAGATGAAGGCATTCACCTCAAAGTTATGTTCAAAACTGCGGAAATCCACATTCGTAGAGCCTACCGTGGACAACTCATCATCCGAAACCATCAGTTTGGAGTGCAAGAAGCCTTTCTTATAGAAATAGACCTTGACTCCCGAATAGAGCACATCTGCCAGATAAGAGCAGGAACCCAGATGCGTCAAGCGGTTATCAGCACGCATGGGCAACATCAGACGCACATCGACACCTGACAAGGCGGCTGTCTGCATAGCAACAAGTACGGCTTCGGTGGGCAGGAAGTAGGGAGTCTGGATATAGAAATATTTCTTTGCGCTGGAAATGGATATGACAAGTCCCTGCATAATGTCTTTCCATGGGCCTACGGGCTCACTCGTTACAATCTGCGCCAAGGAAGTACCGCAGTTTTCTATTTTCGGGAAATAGCGGGTAGACGTAATCAGTGTACGGTCCACAAAGTACCAATCGAGTAAGAAGGCGGTCTGCAATCCGTGAACAGCCTTGCCCTCCAACAACAGATGTGTGTCCCGCCAGATGCCCCATGAGAATCCGCGCATATAGCGTTCGGCAAGATTCATACCCCCCACAAAGCCGATGCGCCCGTCAATGACAACTATTTTCCGATGATTACGATAGTTCACCTTACTGGTGAAAAGCGGAAAACGTACCTTCAGAAAGCTGCGTACCTCGATACCGGCCTCGCGCATCTCTTCAAAAAAACGGTTGGGAACATGCCAGCAACCCACATCATCATAAATCACACGTACCTCTACCCCGGCACGCGCCTTTTCCATCAGGACATCACGCACCAAGCGCCCAATGGCATCGTCCTCAAAGATATAGAATTCCATGTGGATATGCTTCGTTGCTTTCCCCAGTTCGCGCAGCAGGGATTGCAGCATGGAGAGCCCCAGGGTATAGGCTTCCACCCGGTTTCCATCGAAGGGGAAAGCCTGGTTGGTATTACGGAACAAGGATATGAGACGACTGTAATTGATGGGAAGCGCACATGAGTCCTGCGCCAGATATTCCGCCATAGGTTTCTTCAACAAGCGGCTGTAACTCTTCTTCCCTATCATGCGCACACGGCGCTGACTACGCCCGAAGAAGAAGTAAAACACCAGCCCCACGATGGGAAGGAACATCAGTATCAGTATCCATGCCATGGTTTTCACCGGATTGCGGTTGTCGAGGATAATGACGACAATCGTTCCGATGATGGCACCGAAATAAACAATGTCGAAGGCTATCGTAGCAATCTGGCTGGCAATGAAGTTCCAATCAAGCATGTTCACAGACAATTAAGTGTGAAACAAATGTAGGAAAAACACAGAAACTTTCACCGAAGATTACAGAGATTAACATAAAAGTCCCTCTTCCCCCAACTTGTCTGAAAACTTATACTTGCTATCGCTTTGACGCGGATGACGCAGATTTTTAATATTCTTATCTGCGTCATCCGCGTCTGAAAAATAATCAAAAAGAAACCTGCCACAGAATTGAGAGTGTATCAGAATGACAAGCTGATTAGGGGGTGATCCCCTCCGCTTTAGAACGGCCTGCGTCCTCCGAAACCGCCAGGGCCATGCCCCGGACCGAAGCCCGGACCGCCGAAGCCGCGTCTGCCCTGCATCTTATCGCGGGCGGCCTTGCTGCCGAAAATATTCAGACGATAGATGAAGTGAAGCATGCAATAGCTGTTCACGCCGTTATATTCGTACACCGAGCGGCCGCTTGCAGTCAGCGAACGGCTGATGTTACTCTGCTTCTTCAGAATGTCGTACATCTCGAAGCTGACGGTGGCATTCCCTTTCAGGAAAGTCTGCGACAACTGTGCATTCCAGATAAGCTCGTTACGGTTCATACTGCTGTCCGTATATCCTCGACGGCTCTGGTTGGCAATGTTGGTAGAGAGCGTCATGTTCCACGGCATGGAAATCTGCGTATTGGCACCGTAGGAGAAGGTATAGGGCTCCTGATTATTGTCAGGCGTCAGTTTATCCTTCTCTATTGAATAGGAGATGCTTCCGTTCAAGCCGAATTCAAACCAGTCATTACGATAGGCGGCATTCAGACGTTCGCCCAGCGTCAGGTTGGTGGTTGTATTCTTCCGTTCCACGGCATCTGCTCCCTTACCGGACGTCAGATAAGCCACATTGTTCTGATAGTTGGCATTGGAGAAGGAGTTGATGGTATACTTCTTATTGGGCAGTGCCGTATTGAAGCCAAACATGCCGAACGCATTCCAATTACCGTTGATATTCTTCGGAGTTGTAGTCCATCCACCAGTCTCCGAATTGTACACACGGCTATTGCTGATGCTATTCTGCGTTGCCGAGAAGTTGACGTGCGACATAATACCGCGCTGCTTTTCGGCATTATACGTATTATAGAAGAATCGCATGTTGTGCGTGAAGGAAGGCTTCAAGCCCGGATTACCGATACGTACATTCTGCGGATTGGAGTTGTCCACAATCGGCAACAGATTCTCCATACTAGGTTGGCTGCTACGCCCACGGTATGTCATACGCAGCTGGCTCACCTTGGAGAAACGGATGCGCAAGTCCAGGTTCGGAGCGAAGTTGAACACATTGCGAGTGGTATCAATCATATAGTTGCCGCGTTTATAGGACAACACAGAATGCTGTGGCTGGAACGACATACCTGCGCTCAGCTGGTACTTCTCGCGGATAAAGCGCAAGGACACGGATGCATCGTGGTTGTAGTAGCGGTATTCCGCATATTTGCCCAGACTGTCCACCGCATGCTCTTCATACCCCACAGGAAGCTGGGTTGACAATCCCCAATCCGGAAAGCCCTGCAAATCGTACGTTGTCTTGTCGCTCTCGCTATACTTGTACTGGAACTGATAGCTGAATTGCAGGAAAGTGGCACGGGCTATCGGTTCGCTGTAAGTCAGCTGTGCACTGTAATTGTAGTTCTTGGTAGGAGTAGTGATGTACTGGTTACGAACCAAGATGGAGTCTCCTCCCAAAGCATTCAGTAACTGGAAGTAATGTGTTTCCGACTCCGTATACTGGTTGTTGTCATTATTGGTATAACCGAATCTTCCACGGAACGTGACATTGCGTCCTTTGTCATTCAGCTTTCTGTTCAACTGCAAGGTTGCATCCGTAGACACACTCTTGTTGTCGTTCAGCGAACCGCTGTTGATAGCATTTATACGGATACTCCTCAACGGGTCATCGTCCGGATTAAGAATCTTCTCCAGATTCAGCCAGTTATTGGGGTCGCTCACCAGACTGTAAGGGTCAGAATTGAACGTACCGCTCTCAGAATTGGAGAGATTGTCCGTTTTGCCGTACGAGAAGTTGGGACGGAAAATGATATTCGTCATCGAGTCCGGCTTCCACTCCATACGGAAATCGGCATTGAAATTCTTGGCTTTGTTACGTTGCCTGCTGTTCGAGTTGGAGTAAGAGTTGCCGTCCGGCAGAAAGTCCTCGGTAGAACCGATACTTGCAATATCCCCATCCTGATAGTTGTAGCGTGCACTACCGCCCAGTTCCAGCTTATCGGTTTGGGTAGCGAAGTTCACACCCAGCATTTTCGTTGCAGTAAGTCCGTTGTTCCTGCGCCAGCGCGGAGGACCGCCACCGCCCGAAAAGCCCTGGTCGTTCACGTTATTGGCAGAACCCACTACCGACACCTGGGTTTTGTCCACGAAGCGGTTCAGCATAAAGCGGCCCATATAGCGGTCTTCCGTCCCTCCGGCCACGTCGGCATTACCGAACCAACCCTGGTTCATGCCTTTCTTTACGGTCAGGTCGAGCACCGTCTCCTCCTCACCGTCGTCAATACCGGTGATACGTGCCAAATCGGACTTCTTATCGTAGGTTTTCAGCTTCTCTATCATATCTACCGGCAGGTTCTTCAAACCGGTCTTTACGTCTCCACCGAAGAACTCCTTGCCGTCGACCATAATCTTCGACAAGTCCTTACCGTTGATTTTCACATTACCTTCGTCGTCAATCTCCGCACCGGGCAGCTTCTTCACCAACTCCTCGAGCATGGCTCCCTCGGGGGTACGATAGGCAGATGAGGTATATACCAGTGTATCTTCCACCACCTGCACTTGCGGCGCTTCTGCCGTAACCACAGCCTCGGCCAGCATCACCGCATCCGTTTCCAGTGTCAGTGTACCCACGTTCTTGGCAGTTGTCGTAGCATAAAGGTGTAAAGGGATGTACTGGCTCTTGAATCCGATGTAGGAAACCTTCAGCACGTATTTACCCGCACTGACTTTGGGAAGAGTGAAATAACCTTGTGCCGTAGTGGCCGTACCCGATGCCTGAACACTGTCTGGCAACAAAAGCAACTGCACGGTAGCTTGTATCGCAGGCTCCTTGGTGTCCTCCACGACACGGCCCGATACCGTAATGTTTTTGGTCTGTGAAAATGCAGACAGCGTTGTTACCAACAGCAACGCCATCCCCGTGATAATTTTCTTCATGTGTCTATTCTTTGTCTATTCTAAATGAACAATGCCTTTTATTCACTGTTTCATTTGACAGACTTCCGGGCAAAAGGTTTAATGCCCCACATGACGATTTGCTTTATTTATCGACCATTCCGCTTAAATAATCTATCAACTGTCGCTTTCTTTATACCAAATTCCAAGCAAAGCACATTCAATATAAGAAATATGAGAAAAGAAGAAGAATCGACCGAAAGGAGGTCACCCTGCGCCACCCGGTAGAGCATACCGCCGAAGATAAAAAGAACGGTCAGAAAGATGGCATTGCGCGTGGACTTGTTGCGCACCTGCTCTATCTCCTTATTCTCGTTCTTCGTCAAGGCAAAGATTATCATCAGTGCCCCCATCATCATCAGGAGTTTGGAGCATTCCTTGTAAAACAGCAGGTTGGCATCTGTCACTTTTCCCCACAATAGGAATATGAAAGGGAGGAACAACGCCAGAGCTATGATGAAATAACCCAGCGGACGGCAATAAACGGGAAGTAATGCTCTCATTTCTATCAATCAATTACAAATTACTAATTACAAATAGTGGGAGGCAGATGACGGAAACGCCTTGCCACCCATAGAATTTCACGGGACAAAGATAACGTTTTATTGCCAAAAGAGCTATCTTTGTGCCACAATATAATGAAGAAGGCCCCCTTTCCTTCATAATCCGTAACATCAGTAATTGGTAATTCGTAATTTGTAATTAACAAGATGAGTAAACAAGAAGTAATCCTTTGCGAAGGACTGGCAAACAGCCTGACGCATGCCATAGAGAAGTGTCCCCATGACAAGCTTTTCATCCTTACCGACGAGCATACCCACCGCCTCTGCCGCCCGCATCTGAACGGTATCCCCACCCTGGAAGAAGCGGAAGAGATTATTATCGGGGCAGAAGATGTGCACAAGAATCTGGAAACGCTGGCTGCCGTATGGCAAGCCCTGAGTGAGAAAGGGGCCAGCCGCCACTCCCTGCTCATCAACCTGGGCGGTGGCATGGTGACCGACCTTGGCGGTTTTGCCGCTTCCACCTTCAAGCGGGGCATCGCCTACATCAACGTTCCCACTACGCTACTCGCCATGGTCGACGCTTCCGTGGGAGGCAAGACGGGCATCAACTTCAACGGTCTGAAGAATGAAATCGGTGTTTTTGCTCCTGCCGCCTGCGTGCTGCTGGAAACCGAATTCCTGCGCAGCCTCGATGCCCATAACTTCTTCTCCGGCTATGCGGAGATGTTGAAGCACGGCCTCATCAGTACCCCGGAACATCTGGCAGAACTGCTGTCATTCGATACGGAAAAGATAGATTATGCCTTACTGAAGTCCATGGTAGGACGTTCCGTGCAGGTAAAGGAACACATCGTAGAAGAAGACCCGCAGGAACATGGCATCCGCAAAGCCCTGAACCTGGGGCACACCGTAGGACACGCCTTCGAAAGCCTCGCCCTTGCCGAAAGGCGTCCGGTGCTGCACGGCTATGCAGTGGCATGGGGGCTGGTCTGCGAACTCTACCTTTCTTATATAAAGACCGGATTCCCGAAGGACAAGATGCGCCAGACCATCCAATTCGTCAAAGAGAATTATGGCAGCTTCACCTTCAACTGCAAACAGTACCACCAGCTGTACGAACTGATGAAGCATGACAAGAAGAATACCGCCGGAGTCATCAACTTCACCCTATTGAAAGAAGTGGGTGACATCTGTCTCAACCAGACGGCAGACAAGGAGACTATCTTCGAAATGTTCGACTTTTATAGGGAGTGCATGGGGGTATAACGCTCCCGCTCCCTCTTCGGCAGGCTCTCCACAACCAGCCGATAGGAGCGTGCCACCAGTTCTCGGATAATGCTGTCCGGTACATCCTGATTAAAATACACACTGTTCCAATACTTCTTGTTCATGTGCCACCCCGGCTTCACCCCCTCGTACCTTGCCCGCAGCTCCGTTGATTCCTCCGGGCGGCACTTGATGCAGCAGAAGTCGAACACTTCGATATTGACAAAGCAGAACCACTTGTCGCCCACATAAAAGCAAAGCACATCGCGGTTGTATCTGTCGGCCACATTAGGAAAAGGCATCTTCTCGCTCACTCCCGGCAAGGAGAGACAGTATTCTCTGAATTCTTCCACATTCATCGCTCACTCCTCCCCCGAAAAGTCCTCCGTATCATTTTCCATCCCAACTGGGTCTTCATCCGGAATTCCCGTCTTTCCCTCGGCCCGCTCCTTTCGCAGCGTTTCCGGTCGCAACATATCGTGAGGGAAATATCGGCTAAGCGGATAACGGTAGAAATCCATCCCGCTGTTCAGCCTCGCCACCAGCGACTTATCCGGACGAAAATAGACACGGGATAAGCGTACCTTGCCCGGCATCACATCGTCGGGATGCTCAAACCCGTCACTCGTCACCGCCACATGGAAGGAACCCAGCCCCTTAATGGTCACCGACTCTCCCTCCATCAGCGCTTCCTCTATAAACTTCGGCAAATCTATCAATACACTCTGCACGTCTCCCGAACTCATCCCTTTTCTGGATGCCATACGCTGCGCCAGCAGCTCTGCCGTCACACCTCCACGCCGCTGTAACACACGCTGCACAGCATAATAGAGTTGCTTCACCCCTTCTGCCGTGCGGAAAACCTTCTTTCGAACCAAATAGACTATACTCATACTCTTTTCACAATGAACATAATGTTTCTTACTGCAACCAGACTGCTGACACCCCACCCGAAGGTTACTTCCCCTAAACAGAAAGCCAGTTTCCATACGGCCGGACAGCTATTCCCCAACATGCACGAGATGCACATCTCATGCAGTTCGAGACATACATCTCAACACACGCGAGATGTGCATCTCATACAGCAAAGGTAATCATATTCCACCTGATATACAAATATCTTTCATGTATCGGGGAATAATATTCCGCACCAGCTTACTCCGGCTCTTATCATTAATTAACAATGCTGCATGCAGGGTTTTCGCAAATATGCTATTTCTATAAAAGCAAGACCTATTCCAAATGTTTAATTTAAAAGAGTACACTATGAAAATGAAGTCAATCTTTAACAAGAAAATTTTAATCGCTATTGCAACCATCAGCTCCTTAAGCCTCCAATCGTGCCTGGACGACGATGATAATTATGCCATGAGATTCCCCAATGCCCTGGTAACGGTAAAGACCGATGCAGACCAGACAGTCTTTCTGCAATTGGATGACAAGACCACTCTGCTGCCTACCAACATGACGAAATCTCCCTACGGCGAGAAGGAAGTCCGCGCTTTAGTAAACTACAAGGAAGTGGACGAGCCCAGCGATATCTACACCCAAGCTGTACATATAAACTGGATAGACAGTATCCTTACCAAACCCATCGCCCCGGATTTGGGTGAAGAGAACGATACCGTATACGGCACCGACCCGGTGGAAATAGTGAACGATTGGGTAACCATCGCAGAAGACGGTTATCTGACCCTTCGCTTTAGAACTCAGCAAGGAGACTATCAAACAAAGCACTTTGTCAATCTGCTGCTGAGCGAGAATCCGGAAAACCCGTATGAAGTAGAATTCCGCCACAATGCCAAGGGCGACATTTACGGCAGGTATGCGGACGGACTGGTTGCTTTCAAGTTGGATGCCCTGCCTGATACAGAAGGCAAGACCGTTAAATTGAAACTGAAGTGGAAATCATTTAGCGGCGAAAAATCTGCGGAATTCGATTATTGTACCCGGAAATCCGTAACGCCCGAAAGTCCGGCTATCACTTCCGTAAGAAACAGCCTAAACCTGCAATAACTTCATTCAAAGTATGCCTGCCCGCTCAAAGCCATTGCCTTGCGAAGCAGGCATACAAGTAAAAAGAGAGCAGGACACGTTGACCGAAAGCCTTGAAACTGCAAAATATAGGTTCATTCAATAAAAAAAGCACTATAAATATTTGCTATTTTAAAATAAAGCCGTACATTTGCACCCGCAATTCGGGATGTAGCTCAGCCCGGTAGAGTACGCGTCTGGGGGGCGTGTGGTCGCAAGTTCGAATCTTGTCATCCCGACTGTTGAGCATTAAGGAGTTAAGTCTAAGACTTAACTCCTTAATTTTTATAGTATTTCTTAATGACAGACTTGCTGCCATGAATATGCTGAATATGTACAAAAAGAAGACGGTGCTATTCGCTTCAGTGGGAATAGCCCATCAAATTACTGGAATTCTCGTAAGAAATCTCTATTTTTGCACTTTAAACAAGAAAAATTATGGGAGCAGCTAAATGGATAGGCGGCATCATCGGTTTCATGGCCGGAGGACCGCTGGGAGCCTTGGCAGGTTTTGTATTCGGTTCACTGTTCGACACCGATTCAAATGACGCAGGCAGTTATTATGGAGAAGAACCAACGCGCGGCACTACCTATACCGGGCAACGGAACAGTTTCCTCTTCTCCATGCTCGTGATGGCTTCGTACATTATCCGTGCAGACGGGCGCATCATGCATAGTGAAATGGAATTCGTCCGCCGCTTTCTGAGAAGCACATTCGGTGAGGCTGCCGTGGGCGAGGGAGAACGAATACTGCTCAACCTCTTCGAACAGCGCAAGCAGATGGACAGACAAAACCCACTGGCATTTAAAAACACCATCCGTGACTGTGGAACGCAGATTGCCGCCAACCTGACATACGAGGAACGCTTGCAACTGCTGGTATTCTTGGTAGAAATTGCCAAAAGCGACGGACACGTCTGCAACGAGGAGATAGAAGCCTTGAAAGAAGTGGCCATGTACATGGGACTATCCGTCAAGGAAGTGGAATCCATGCTCAACCTGGGCGGCAGCTCACTGAACGAGGCCTATAAAGTACTTGAAATTGAACCTACCGCCACCAATGACGAAGTGCGTGCCGCTTACCGCCGCCTAGCCTTGAAACACCATCCCGACCGGGTGGCAACGCTGGGCGAAGACATCAAGAAAGCCGCAGAAGAGAAGTTCCAAAGCATCAACAATGCCAAAGAACAGATATACAAGGCACGAGGTATGAAATGACATACCTCGTGCCTTGCCTTGTGGACAGCATCATGACGTTTATAAACATTCTATATTAACATCAACCCACACATTTATGAAGAAAACCCTTGCAATCCTTGCACTAGGCCTTACTGCCATTGCCGGACATGCCGCCACGCCGCTCTGGATGCGCGATGTGCAAATTTCTCCCGACGGTACGGAAATCGCATTCTGCTACAAAGGAGACATCTACAAGGTGCCTGCCAAAGGTGGAACCGCCACACAGCTTACTACCCAAGAGAGCTACGAATGTACCCCCATATGGTCGCCGGACGGCAAACAGATTGCCTTTGCCAGCGACAGATACGGCAACTTCGACGTATTCGTGATGCCGGCAGACGGCGGAACCGCCCAACGGCTCACTACCCACTCCACCGGTGAGATACCCTCCACATTCACTCCGGACGGAAAGTATATCTTGTTTTTCGCCTCCATCCAGGACCCGGCAAGCAGCGCTCTTTTCCCCACGTCGGCCATGACCGAGCTTTACAAAGTACCTGCAACGGGAGGGCGTACGGAACAAGTGCTGGGCACCCCTGCCGAAGCGGTCTGCTTCGACAAGGCGGGCCAGCAGTTCCTCTACCAAGACCGCAAGGGATTTGAAGATGAATGGAGAAAGCACCACACCTCCTCCATCACCCGCGACATCTGGCTGTATGATGCAAAGACGGGTATCCATACCAACCTCACCGACCGCGCGGGCGAAGACCGCAACCCGGTGTTGTCACCCGATGGAAGAACGGTTTACTTTCTGAGTGAGAGAAACGGCGGCTCATTCAACGTGTATGCCTTCCCGCTGGCACAGCCCCGAGAGGTGAAGCCCATCACCAGCTTCAAGACACATCCCGTGCGCTTTCTCTCCATGAGTGACGGCGGGACGTTGTGCTACGGTTACGACGGCGAAATCTATACCCAGCAGCCGGATGCCACCCCGAAGAAAGTCGCCATAGAACTGGTGCGCGATGACCGGCCGCAATTCGCCAACCTGCAGTCTTCCGACGGAGCCACCTCTGCCGTTGTGTCCCCGGACGGAAAACAGATTGCCTTCACGCTGCGCGGAGAAGTCTTTGTCACTTCGGCAGACTATGCCACTACCAAGCAGGTGACGCACACACCGGCACGCGAAGCGGGCCTCTCCTTTGCGACGGACAACCGCACCCTGGCCTACGCCAGCGAGCGAGGCGGCAACTGGCAGCTCTACCTTGCCAAGATAGCCCGCAAGGAAGACCCTAACTTCCCGAACGCCACGCTGATTGAAGAAGAAGTGCTGCTGCCCTCCACCACCGTGGAACGTGCCTATCCGCAATTCTCGCCCGACGGCAAGGAACTCGCCTTCATCGAAGACCGCATCCGGCTGATGGTGCTCAATCTGGAGACGAAGAAGGTGCGCCAGATTACGGACGGCTCCACCTGGTACAGCACCGGCGGAGGATTTGACTACGCATGGTCGCCGGACGGTAAATGGTTTACACTTGAGTTCACGGGTAACAAGCACGACCCCTACTCCGACATCGGCCTGGTCAGCGCAGAGGGAGGCAAAGACATCATCAACCTCACCAATAGCGGCTACATGAGCGGCTATCCCCACTTTGCGCTGGACGGCAACGCCATCCTTTTCACCACCGAACGCTACGGCATGCGTGCCCATGCCTCATGGGGCTCGCTGAACGACGCCATGCTCGTCTTCCTCAACCAAGACGCCTACGACAAATACTGCCTGAGCAAAGAAGACTACGAACTGCGCAAGGAGCTGGAGAAGGAACAAAAGAAGTCTGCCGGAAAAGACACCCCCCAAGACAAAAACAAGGATAAAAAGAAGAAAGACGACAAGAAAGACAGCAATGCTGACGAAAAAGATGACCAGCCGAAAGACATCGTCGTAGAGCTGAAAGGCATCGAAGACCGTGTGGTGCGCCTCACCCCGAATTCTTCCGACATGGGCAGCACCATCATCTCCAAGGATGGCGAGACACTCTACTACCTGGCAGCCTTCGAAGGCGGCTACGACCTCTGGAAGATGAATCTGCGCAAGAAAGAGACCCGCCTGCTGCACAAGATGGATGCCGGATGGGCGGACATGCAGCTGGACAAGGACGGCAAGAGCCTCTTCCTGCTGGGTAGCCACAAGATGCAGAAAATGGACACTTCATCCGATGCGCTGACCCCCATCACCTTCCAGGTAGATGCCAAGATGGATTTGGCTGCGGAGCGCGAATACATGTTCGACCACGTGTACCGCCAGCAGCAGAAGCGATTCTACAATACCAATATGCACGGAGTGGACTGGGACAAGATGACCGCCGCCTATCGCCGCTTCCTGCCCCATATCGACAATAATTATGACTTTGCCGAGTTGCTGAGCGAATGGCTGGGCGAACTGAACGTATCTCACACCGGCGGCCGTTTCTATCCCAAAGGGCAATCCGAACCTACTGCCAGCCTGGGACTGTTCTTCGACTGGAACTACACGGGCCGGGGCATGCTCATTGCCGAAGTGGTGGAGAAAGGCCCCTTCGACACTGCCAACACCCGGGTGAAAGCCGGCACAGTCATCGAAAAGATAGATGGGGTGGAAATCACCCCCGATGCAGACTACTACACGCTGCTCAACAACAAGGCACGGAAGAAAACACTCGTTTCTCTCTTCAACCCGCAGACCAAGGAGCGCTGGGAAGAGGTCATTATCCCCATTACGAACGGTGCGTTCAGTGATTTGCTCTACAGCCGCTGGGTGAAACAGCGTGCGGCAGACGTTGACAGATGGTCGGGTGGCCGATTGGGTTACGTGCACATCGAGTCTATGGGAGACGACAGTTTCCGTTCCGTCTACTCGGACATCCTGGGAAAATACAACAACCGCGAAGGCATCGTCATCGACACCCGTTTCAATGGCGGCGGACGCTTGCACGAGGATATAGAGATACTTTTCAGCGGACAGAAATACTTCACCCAAGTGGTGCGCGGCCGCGAGGCGTGCGACATGCCCAGCCGCCGCTGGAACAAGCCGTCCATCATGGTGACGTGCGAGGCCAACTACTCCAATGCGCACGGCACGCCGTGGGTTTACAGCCACCGCGGACTGGGCAAGCTGGTAGGCATGCCCGTGCCGGGAACCATGACCAGCGTGTCGTGGGAACGCCTGCAAGACCCGTCATTGGTATTCGGCATCCCCGTCGTGGGCTACCGCCTGTCGGACGGCAGCTATCTGGAGAACTCGCAGCTGGAGCCGGACATCAAAGTAGCCAATTCACCCGAGACCATCGTGAAGGGAGAAGACACACAGCTGAAAGCTGCCGTAGAGGAACTGCTGAAGGAACTCGAAAAATAAGTACCGCCCTGCCCCACGCAGGAATACCGGTCATATAGGCCGATATATATATTAAGATGATGTGTCAAAACGGTTGATGGCACATCATCTTTTTTTATATGCCACAAGGAAGCAAGACTTTTTCTATCTCACTTTTTTGCACTATCTTTGTGACATAAATTCCTAACTCTTTAACTGATTATGTTTGCTGACTTGTTAAACTCCTCCTATTTCGCGCTCTTTCTCATTGTGGCTTTAGGCTTCATGTTGGGAAGAATCAAGATTAAAGGGCTTTCGCTCGACGTCTCCGCCGTCATCTTCATTGCCCTGCTGTTCGGACACTTCGGTGTCATCATCCCCAAAGAATTAGGAAACTTCGGACTGGTGCTCTTCATCTTCACCATCGGCATCCAGGCCGGTCCCGGATTTTTCGACTCCTTCCGGAGCAAGGGCAAGACGCTTATCATCATCACCCTGCTCATCATCTGCTCCGCCGCCCTCACAGCCGTAGGATTGAAGTACGCCTTCGACATAGACACCCCCAGCGTGGTGGGCCTCATAGCCGGCGCCCTGACCAGTACACCGGGACTTGCCGTAGCCATTGACAGCACCCATTCCCCACTGGCATCCATCGCTTACGGTATTGCCTATCCTTTCGGCGTTATCGGCGTGATTCTCTTCGTCAAGCTGCTGCCCCGTATCATGCGCATCGACCTCGACAAGGAGGCGCGCCGGTTGGAGAAGGAACGCCGCAGCCAGTTCCCGGAACTGACAACCTGCCTGTTCCGCGTGACCAACCCCGCCGTCTTCGGCCGCAGCCTGATGCAAATCAATGCGCGCGCCATGACCGGTGCCGTCATCTCGCGCCATAAGCACAATGAGCAGATAGCCATCCCCACCGCCCAGACCATCCTGCACGAGGGAGACTGCATACAAGCCGTGGGCAGCGAAGATGCCTTGAACCAGCTTGCCGTCCTCGTGGGCCAGCGCGAAGAAGGCGAACTGCCACTCGTAGACATGCAGGAGATTGAATCCCTGCTGCTCACCAAGAAGGATATGATAAACAAACAGCTGGGCGACCTCAACCTGATGAAGAACTTCGGCTGTACCGTCACCCGCGTCCGCCGAAGCGGTATCGACCTCTCCCCCTCGCCCGACCTGGCGCTGAAGTTCGGCGACAAGCTGATGGTGGTGGGCGAGAAAGACGGCATCAAAGGCGTGGCACGCCTGCTGGGCAATGACAACAAGCAGCTGTCCGACACCGACTTCTTTCCCATCGCCCTGGGCATCGTGCTGGGCGTGCTCTTCGGCAAGCTGAACATCTCCTTCTCGGACAGTCTGTCGTTCTCGCCGGGACTGACGGGAGGCATCCTCATGGTGGCCCTCCTGCTCAGCGCCATCGGAAAGACCGGCCCCATTCTGTGGTCCATGTCCGGCCCTGCCAACCAACTGCTGCGCCAGCTGGGATTGCTCCTCTTCCTGGCCGAAGTAGGCACCTCGGCAGGACGGAATCTGGTAGCTACCTTCCAGGAGAGCGGCTGGCTCTTGTTCGGCGTAGGTGCCGCCATCACACTGGTACCCATGCTGGTGGCCGTCATCGTCGGGCTATTCGTATTCAAGATAAACATTCTCGACCTGCTGGGCACCATCACCGGCGGTATGACCAGTACGCCCGGCCTTGCCGCCGCCGACTCCATGACAGACAGCAACATACCGAGCGTGGCCTATGCCACGGTATATCCCATTGCCATGGTATTCCTCATTCTGGTAATCCAGGTGATAGCCTCCGCAGTCTATTGACGCATGAAGACGTACAGCCGGACAGAAGCCATCGCCCGCATGAACGCACTGGCCGGAGCCAATGTGCCCTTCCTCTTCGTCGTAGACTACGCGCAAGAGCAGTCGCACATCGAGCCCCTCGACCGGATAGATCCCGCCACTTGCCTTTTCCAATTCCCGAAGGCAGGCAACGCGGGGGCGGCTGCAACAGTTCTTGCCAGAAGCACAGCGGACAACGCCATCGCACCCGGCACAACTGCCTCCGGAAGCACAGCCGCCCGATGCACCGGCCCTATTCAGTGGGACATCACTCCCCCCTCCCCCGCCGCATACAGGCACTCGTTCGACCTCGTGAAACAAAACCTGCTGGCGGGCAACAGCTACTTGACGAACCTCACCTGCCGGGTACCCGTCACCACCAATCTAACAATGGAAGAAATATTCCTTCGCTCCGAAGCCCTCTACAAGCTGTGGCTGAAAGACCGTTTCGTCTGCTTCTCCCCCGAAATCTTTGTCCGCATAGCGGAGGGCAAGATAAAGTCCTTCCCCATGAAAGGCACCATCGACGCCACCCTGCCCGATGCGGAAAGCATACTGCTGAACGATGCCAAGGAAGCCGCCGAGCACGCCACCATCGTCGACCTAATACGCAACGACCTAAGCATGGTGTCGGCGCATGTAGAGGTCGCTTCCTACCGATACATAGACCGCCTGCAGACCAACAAAGGCCCCATCCTCCAGACCAGCTCCGAGATATGCGGCACCCTGCCCGGAGACTACACCGCACACCTGGGCGATATCATCTTCCGGCTGCTACCTGCCGGTTCCATCACCGGCGCACCGAAACCCAAAACCGTAGAAATCATCGCCCAGGCCGAGGACTACCGCCGGGGCTTCTACACCGGCATCATGGGGCATTATGCCGACGGACAGTTGGACAGCGCCGTCATGATACGCTTCATCGAGCAAGAAAACGGCCGGCTCCACTTCAAAGCAGGAGGCGGCATCACCGCCAAAAGCCGGTGGGAAAACGAATACAACGAAGTAATACAGAAAATATATGTACCTATTTATTGAAACCATACGCATCGACCACGGAAGAGTCTGCAACCTTTCCCGCCACAACCGGAGGCTGAACGATACCCGCGCCCACTTCTGGCCGGAAAGCACACCGCTGCAACTGTCCGATTATCTGTCATCCCCCGGCGATGCCTGCCCCACAGCCGGGGCGGGTATCGTCAAGGCACGCGTAGTGTATGGTGAAAAAGGTATTGAAGACGTCAGCTACTCCCCCTACGCCGTGCGGCACGTGCATTCGCTGGCACTGATGCAGGCCGATACCATCGACTACACCTACAAAAGCGCCGGACGCGAACCGCTGAACCGCCTCTTTGCC
>OOBT01000578.1_pt1 | contig 22810 bp, 18 predicted proteins | sample 1671551 | NCBI WGS metagenome assembly OOBT01 (sample SAMN06348168, study PRJEB24527) | human gut metagenome | reverse complement strand
ACGCCGTGACGGCCATCGTCATGACGGCGCCGAAATGGAGGGCCGCGAGAGCGCCCAATACCGGTTCGACCATCGGGACGAATCGCAGATGTCGATCATCGGCGAGGGCAAGCCGCACGGCAAGCGCAAGCACACCACCAAGCGGGACCGTTTCGACGGATACGGGCGCTCCGGCTTCGATGACGGCCGTTTTGACGACCGGCGTCAGTACCGTGACGCTGAGGGTCGCAAGGGCGACAAGAAGCGCCGTGGCAACGACTTCGGCGACGATTTCAACACGCCGTTTGACGGTCGCGAGGCCGATCGCCGCAGTAACCGTCGCAACGGGCGTTTCCACGACACGTCGTTCGAGGACCGCAAGGGCGGCTCGCACAACAACGACGGTGACAACCGTCGTGACGGGCGGAACCGCAGGAGCCAGAGCGGGCCGAACCGTGCCACGCGCAAGGCCGCGGGATTCCGCAAGTCGCACGGCAAGCGCAACGCGGCGCCGTTCCGCCGCGGTCGCTGAGCAATCATTGACCGGCCGGGCGTCGGCGGCATCGACGTACCTGTCGATACTGCCGACGCCCGGCTGTCATATATGACCTGTCGTATATATGACCTGTCTTAGCCGTGCCATGACGGGTGACCAAGGTGTGGATGCTCGCCCCTGACTAGCTGCGTTCGGGGGGTTACAATGGGGGCGTCGATGTGAGCAGTCGGGGAGGTGCGCGATGGCAAAGCATATGCGCCCGCCGCGGCGCAGGATGGGACGTATCCTGCGCGGCATCGTGACGCATGCCGGCGGTCGTGTCGGCCCTCGTCGGCGGGCGAACCCGCCTGGCGGCCGAATAATATCCACCCGTGAGCTGACGTATGTGCGCCGCCGTCTGACGGTGCTGATCGCGATGTTCTCCGTGGTGACGATGGTGGTGCTATTGTCCGTGCGCGGGTGCTCGAACGATGGCGATGGCTCGTCCGGCAGCGTTTCATCAGCCGGTGCGGCCCGGTCCGGTGCCACGGTCGACCCCACCGACGGCAGTGTCGCCGATGACGGCTCCTCCGACGAAAGTTTCTCCGACAAGTCGGGGTCCGGCAGGGTTCGTTCCCAATCGGCGTCTCGGAGCATGTTCAAGGCGGCCGTGCCGGCTCCGGCCCAGCCCGAACGCGACCTGACTGCCCAGGCATCCGCCGCGCTGGCCGGTGTGTTTTCCGGCGCGAGATATTCCGTCTCCGTGGTCGATCTGAGCAATGCCGGCACACTCGTCGACATCGACTCCTCCCAGGTGTTCGCATCGGCGAGCACGTACAAGCTGTTCGTGGCGCATTCGATGGTGACGGCCGTGGAATTAGGCGAGATGACATGGGATTCGCCGCTCAACGGCATGACGCTGCAGCAGTGCCTGACCACGATGATCGTTGATTCCGACAACGAATGTCCCAAGGCATGGCTGATGCGCGATAACGGCACCGGCTACGACAAAGTAACGCAGCAGGCGAACGCGCTCGGCGCGAAGAACACGACATTGCATTATCTGGACGTGCGCACGACATCGGCCGATCTGGCGCTGATCCTGACCAAACTGTATCGGGGCGAGATTTGGAACGACGACGACCGGGACATGGTGATCGGCCTGATGAAACGGCAGCAGTACCGCAGCGGCATACCGGCCGGCATCGGCGGCAACGGAACCGTTGCCGACAAGGTCGGATTCCGCGACTCGTACCTGCATGATGCGGGCATCGTATATTCCGGCAAGGGCGACTATGCGTTCGTCATCATGACTTCCGGCTCGTCGTGGACGGCGATAGCCAACGCCAGCGCTGCGCTGTATCAGCTGCTGTGAACGGTTGCCGCCGGAGATGGTGACGGCCGCCGGCAGATGCGGCGGCCGTATGAATGAATCGGTTTTTCAGCGGTTCTCGACGCTGATGCGCTGCGTGAGCGCGTGCGATTCGCCGGGAGCGAGCTCGATGGCATACTCGCGGCAGGCGGCTGCCTCGATGGCTACGAAATCGCGCCATTCGCCGGGCTGCATGTCGCCGATTTCGGTGTCGGCCGCGGTTCCCGGGTTCCATGTGACGGTCTGCTTCGTGCCATGGGCCTCGATGACGATGACGCGATCCCATGCCGGGTCATCCAGACGCAACGTGTCGGTGGAGTAGTAGATGCGGTCGACCGTGGTGCCGTCGAAGGTCACCGGCTCATCGGGCTGCACGCGGGGAGGGTACCCGGCGACCGTGGCGTCGAGATAGTCGGAGCCCTCCAATCCGTGTAGGCTCACCTGGGTCAGGTCGCCGACATGGAAGTGCGTATGCAGCGCGGTCTCATAGCGCAGCGGCTCGGTACCGTCGTTGGTGACGGTCAGCGTCATGGTCAGCTCCTTGCCGACTTCGATGTCGTAGACCGCATGGAACCGCGGGGAGGCCCCGGAATGCAGCTGGGCGAGCAGTTCGGGCGTCGCGTCGGCGTCGGACAGCGTGTATCGGATGCGTCGGTCGTCGGTCGCGTCCTCGTCCACATGCCAGACAGTGGTGCGGGCGAACCCGTGCTTCGGCTTCTTACCGGCGATTTCGCCATGCTCGAAACCGAGTGCGAACCATGGCAGTACCACGGGCACGCCTCCGCGGATCGGTTTGCCCAGATAGACGGCCTTGGGCTGCCATACGGCGGGATGGCCGCCCGCGGGCGTCCAGGAGAGCACGTGAGCGCCGAAATCGCTGATCTGCGCGGCACCGTCTTCATTGGCGACGTTGCGAATAGTAAACGTAGTAATCATAGATCACAGTATATGCCGATGCCGGCCTTTGAAAATACTTACCTTGGTCATAGCTGTTTTTTATATAAAATGTTTGAACACCTTTGAACACTTTATGATGAAATACCAAGATTCTGAAAAGTAAGCCTGTTATTCTTCCTCTTATTGACATTGTGAAACAGACAAATCGGGATTTGTGGAGGTAAAGAGAATGATTACAAAGCATGTTGTTGTGCTACCTTATGATAAACACTGGGCGCGGGATTTTTGTGAAATCAAGAGTGAAATTCAGGAAGCTCTTGATCAACTGGCTCTTGCAATAGAACATGTTGGCAGCACTTCAGTGCATGGTTTATCAGCGAAACCGATTATTGATATTGATGTCGTCATTAAAGATTACTCCATGCTTGACGCTGTAATCTCTGCCTTAGAAAGAATCGACTATCACCATGAAGGAAACCTTGGTATTGCCGGACGGGAAGCATTTAAATATGAAGGCAAAACCCATTTGCGGAAGCATCATCTATATGTATGCCCGCGAGATTCTGAGGAACTGAAAAGGCATATTGCTTTCCGTGAATATTTGCGTTCTCATCCGGAAGCTGTGCGTGAATACAGTAGAATTAAAGAAGAAGGCGCTGCACTCTATCCATTTGATATTGAGAAGTATATCGAGCATAAGTCACCGTTTGTCGAAAAAATCTACTCAGAAATAGGGATATGACAAATTTCAGTTTGTATGCAACAAACGTTTGAACACTTTTTGAACACCGCAACCGTGATGAAGTCTTCAAAGCCCCTTTCTATCAGTATTTGAGATTAAGAAAAACGGTTCGATTCCGGTCTGCGGCATTAGTAAAAAGTAGGAGAAACGTTGAATTTACAGCGTTTCTCTTATTTTTTTATATAAAAACGGCTGTTCTTTACTCAATGCTCTGTCAACGGCGAAGTTGGCGCGGATTCACTGCATGCTGGACATCGGAGACTGATATGAAAAAAATAATCGACGGATCAATCAGCCGACCGGTCTGGCCGCTGATGAATACCGTTGCTGAACTGTGATTGAAAGATATATCCGTATGCCTCAGGCATATGACATGAGTTACGTGAGGAGCTGTTACTGATGAAGCAGTCAAACGTCATCAAGGGCACGCTCGCCGTCGTGGCGCTCGTTGCGGCGCTGGTGGTAGGTGTCGCCGTGCATATGCATTCCGTCGGCTCTCCGACCGCTGGCCACTCGACGCAGAATACGGCGAAGACCGCGACGGAGACCACGGCGAAGACCGCGACGGAGACCACGGCGAAGACCGCCGAGTCCATCACCGCCGACTATCCCGGCTACTCTTCCGCCGAAGAGGGCGTCAAGGCCGCCGGTCTGGTGGTCACCGGTGTCCCGCTCGACTCGCGCGAGCGCATCCTGTATCCCGAGATCGATTTCACGTCCGGAACGCCTGAAACGAACCCGCAATACGGGCTGACGGAGGACGACATCGACATGGACGCGCTGGGCGTGCCGGAGACCGTCACCCGGGTGCGTGTCACCAAAGTCATCAAGGGCGACGCGAAAGTCGGCGACATCATTGAGGTCGCGCAGGTGGGCGGCGTCGACAAGAGCGGCATCGTTCGACGCGAGACGTCAACCACGCTGCTGAACGAGGCGAAGGCGAGTGGCACCGCCGAGTTCCTGCTGCTACTCAACGAATATGACGTCGTCTACAATGCCATCAACCCAATCTCCGGAGTGCTTGGCGTCGATACCGACGGGCACGTCACCGCGTTGAAGTCGTCTGGCGAGTCCGGCGGCATCGGCGAATCCCTGAAGGAGTACACGAACGCCGTCTCATGACGGCTGGTCCGGGATCATCCTGAAAACCGCGGCCCCGCTGGCCGCGTTCCGATTCACATGCGGAATGCGACTGGCGCGGCCGCGCTGTCCATATATATCCGCCAAATGTTCGCTTTCAGAGTGACCGGTCACATAGTGGTTGCCTGATGCATGCATAGTGAGCGATTTTGTTTCCTCGCAGCGCGAAAAATGACGACGCGGGACTACAGTGACACGGTGATTGCCATACCCGGCAAGTCACAGTCGTTGGGAAAAGAGGCGAAACATGGGCAGTGGAAAAACCATGTTGGTAAGTGAAATGGCGCAGGCGGTCCTCAAAGAGGACGCGCCGGTGTGCATCGAAGCCTTCGACGGATCGACGTTCGGGCCGGAAGACGCCGACCTGCAGGTCCGGGTCACCAGTCCTAAGGCCATCTATCAGTTGGCGAGCAACCTGAACGAGATCGGTTTGGCCCGCGCATACATCCTGGGCTACTTCGACATCGAAGGACTGGACGTGGCCGACCCGTATCCGCAGCTGCGCAAGCTCGTCGAACTGGCATCGTACATCCGAAAGCCATCTCCGCTCGAACTGGCGCGCATGGGGGCGGCCGTTCTCAGCCACGGCTACCACAAGGTGGAGGTGCCGCAGTCCGAAGGCCCCTCGAAATTCGAACGCATCAAGTCCGGTCTGTTCCCGCACACCGAAAAGGCCGACTCCGAGACCGTCAGCTTCCATTATGACCTGTCGAACGAGTTCTACGCCGACTTCATCGGACCGTCGATGACGTACACGTGCGCGGTGTTCGACACGCCCGACATGAGCCTGGATGACGCGCAGCGCAACAAAATCGACCTGGTGCTCGACAAGCTGGACCTCAAGCCCGGCGACCGCATGCTCGACATCGGATGCGGCTGGGGCGCTCTGGTCATCGCCGCAGCCAAGCGCGGCATCAAGGCACTGGGCGTATCGCTGTCGCACGAGCAGATCGAGTACGGTCAGGAGTGGATCAGGCGCGAAGGGCTGGAGAATCTGGCCGAGCTGCGCGTGATGGACTACCGCGAAGTGCCGGAACGAGACTTCGACGGCATCACCTCGGTGGGCATGATGGAACATGTGGGCGCGAAGAACTACCGCCACTACTTCGATGAGATGTTCAAGCTGCTCAAGCCGGCCGGCCGCCTGCTCAACCACCAGATCACGATCTCCAAGGACAAGCCGAACAACCGGCCCGGAACGGACGAGTTCCTCGACCGATACATCTTCCCCGACGGCGACCTCGCCTCGCCCGGGTTCATCGAGTCGGCGCTGCACGACGCCGGCTTCGAGGTCGTCAACCAGGAGAACCTGCGGCAGCATTACGCGCTGACGCTGCATCATTGGAACGCCAATCTCAAGGCCAACTGGGCCGACGCCGTCAAGCAGGTCGGCTACGAGCGGGCGAAGGTGTACGGCCTGTATCTGGCCGCGTGCGAGTTGAACTTCGAGCTCAACGGCATCCAGGTGCATCAGTTCCTCGCCGTCAAGCCCGACAAGGAGGGGCTGCCGAAGGGCAACTGGTACCCGCTGCGTCCGTGGTGGGCGGCCTGAGCCGTTGAACAAACGGCGGATTACCGGTACAGCGCCGGCTGCTCGTTGAGCGTCACGGGGATGCGCCCGCCGTGGTGCAGGCTGTCCAGCGCGGCGTCGGCAACCACGTTCGCCACATAGCCGTCCCACGCGGTCGCCTCCTTGCCGCCCGGCTGCCGGTCGGCCTCGATATTCGCGAAGAACCGGTCGAACTCGCGGTCGTATGCCTCGATGAATCGGTCGAACCAGGCGGACGAGATCGCGTGGCTGATCTGACCGGCCTTGCGCACCTCCGGCGTGGCGACATCCGGCAGCGAGATGATGCCGGACTCGCCGACCAGGCGGCATTGGATGTCGTAGCCGTACTGGCAGTTGACGTTCGCCTCGGCTGTGGCGAGGGCTCCGTCGGAGAACTCGACGATGGCCAGCTGCGGTTCGCGCAGGGACTCCCCGTTCGGGTTGAGCGTGTTCATCCGGGCGAACTTCATCTCGACGCTGGTGATGTCGCCGTCGAACATGTAATGCAGCATGTCGAAGTTGTGGATGAGCGTGTCGTTGATGACGTTGTCGGTGCCGTAGTAGCTCGTGGATGCCTGCGCGTTGTAGTGACGCATGCCGGCCATCAGCAGGGCGCCGATCTGTCCGTCGCCGACGAAGGTCTTCATCGCGTCGTAGCCGGGGTCGAAGCGCCAGTTGAAACCGACCTGAATGGTCTTGCGGCCCTTGGCCACCTCGGCTTCGACGACCTTCCAGCTGTCGGAGCCGTTGATGGTCATCGGCTTTTCGGTGAACGTCGGCTTGCCGATCGCGATAGTGTGCAGCAGCGGGTCGAGATGCACGTCGTTGCGGCTGGCGATGACGATGGCGTCGACGTTCGGGTCGTCGATCAGTGCATCGGCCGAATCGTAGATCGTCGCGTCGAGGCGGTTGTCTTCGATGGCCTGCTTCGCGTTGCCGAGCACGGTGTCGTATACGCCGACGACCTGCGCGTTGCCGCACTTGTCCGTGATCCGACGCACGTGGTCGCGGCCCATGGCGCCGCATCCGATGAAACCGACATTGATCATGGTTGATACTCCCTTGTTGACTTGTTGATGATGTGATGGTTGATGTGACGAGTGGGTGGTCAGACGGTTCATGCGTTCTTCGTGATGCCGATCAGGATGCCGCCGAGCGCGATGAGAATCATGCCGGCGATGACGAACGCCATCTCCCTCTTGGTCTTCTTCTCCTTGAGAATGAACAGGCCGCCCAGCGTGGCGACGATGACGTTCATCTGCGACAGCGTCCAGCCGACCGCCAGACCGTTCATCTCATTGGACAGCATCACGGTGAGGTTCGCGGTGGCGAACAGGGCGCCGGTGCTCATGTTCATCCAGCTCTTCTTGCCGAACGCGCCGATTTCGGGGTCCATCGCGTCCTTGCCGCTCATACAGAAGGCGATGATTGTCGTGCCGAGCACCATGAACACGGCCTGCGGGAACAGCATGTCCCAGCTGGAGACCGAGAAGAACTTGCCGGCGGCGGCGTAGCTGGTATACAGCAGTGAGGAGATCAGGGTGATGAGCAGGCCGAGCTTCAGGTTCGACGGACCCTTGTCCTCGCTCTTCTCCTGGAAGGCGGTGCAGGCGACGCCGACGATGATGACGACGAGCGCGCAGATGCCGAAGCCGAACTGCCAGCCGTGCGTCCATTCATGGAAGAACAGCGCGCCGAGCAGGGTGGTGAACACCAGCTGCATGCCAGTGGACAGCGGCATGGCGCGGGCCACGCCCAGATAGTCGAAGGACTTGATCTGCAGTATCTGCGCGATGCTCCACGGGATGCCGTTGATGGCCGCGGCCGCGATCAGCGTCCACGACCAGTTGATCGGGTGAAAGATAAGCACCACGATACCGAACAGCAGCGTGGTGAGCACCATGCCCATCTGCTTGTTGGCGGTGGTGCCGCCGACCTTCTGCATGACAATGCCCTGAAAACCCCAGCCGAATGCGGGGACCAGGGCCAAGAGGATAGGCCACATGTTCGTATCCTTTCATCGCGCCGGCACGACACACATCCACGTCTGTCATGATGGCGTTAACAACATTGTTTCAAGTCCGAGTCTAAGCGTCGGTCGCGGGAAAACCGGGTGCCGATGCGGTCGGTTCGCGCCAAATATCGGTAAGAACGCGCCACTTTGCCCCGCCGATGGTTCAGCGAATCATTCTCAATAAGAAAAGTGTGAGGAATACGCACAGTACCGAACAAAACGAACACAGAGAGATCCGCGTCATGTGGCCGATATCCGACTCCTCATGTTCGTTTCGCCGGCCAGCGGGCTCACACGTTTTCCGTCGGACGCAATTCGGTGCGCAAAAAATCCTGACGATACCGACTCGGATTGACGCCGAACGCGGCGGAGAAATGCTTGCGCAGCGAATCCGCGTTGCGCAGTCCCGTTCTCAGTGCGATCTGCTGCATCGGCAGATCGGTGAGCTCCAGCAGTTCCTTGGCGGCGTTCAGACGCTCCGTCAGCAGCCAGGTGCTCGGCGGCACCCCCATGACCTCGCTGAACCGGCGCTGGAACGAGCGCGTGGAGGAGTGGGAGGTCTGCGCAAGCGTCGTCAGCGTCCAGTCATAACTGAGATGCTCGCGGACTCTGCGGGTCAGCGCGATGATCTCGTCACTCTGCCGGGACGGTCGCGGCAAGACGGACGGAGCGCCGTCGCTGCGCCGGGTGGCCACCGAACGGGGGTAATGCATCATCAGCATGTTCGCCTCCGCCGTCGCCAGGGACTGCCCGGCATGTTCGGCGAGTAGCGCGATGCACAGGTCGAGACAGATGCTGCCGCCGGCGGACGTCCAGATGCGCTGCTTCGCGTTGTGCGTCAGCAGACGGTCCTTCTGCACCAGCGCCTTGGGAAACTGCGCGGCCAAATCGTCGAGGAACGGCAGGTGCGTGGTGCATTCCACGCCGTCGAGCAGACCGGTCCATGCCAGCGCGAACACGCCCGTGCACATGGCCGCGATCTCCACGCCCTCGCGGTGGGACGCGACCAGCCAGTCGCGGATGGCGAGCGCGTCGGCGGGATCGGCTGTGAACAGCCGTGCCTTGGCGTCCCCGGTGCGCCTGTCGGTGGCGATCTCATGCGGGTTGGCGAAACCGGGGATGATGATCAGATCAGGTTTCTCGTGGTAGTCGCGCAGCGCGGTGGTGGCGATGGACATGCCGTGGTCGAGTGCCTTGGAGCTTGCATTCGCGATGAAGTCGATGACCGGACGGTCGGACGAGCCGTACATGACGGAATCGTCGTCGAAGATCTGGATGATGGAGATGACGTCGAACGCCCACATCGTGCCGGGCAGCGGTACCGCAATGCGCATGTGCGTTCCTTTCCGCGTGTCCCGGCCCGATTGCCGGCCCTGCCGACATGATAGCCGTGGCAGACGATGGGCGGCTGGGAGGGTGTCGCAAGTCCGATGGTCTGCTATACAATGATATGGTTGGCCTCTTCGCCAACGTGGGGCTGTAGCTCAGTCGGTTAGAGCATCGGACTCATAATCCGCCGGTCCAGGGTTCAAGCCCCTGCGGCCCCACTGAAATCCATGCCTCGGCGTATACTTCCGTAGGTTCCGGTTCACGCCAGCCATCGGGGCGCGGCGACCCGGGTCCCCCGAATCCCCTAGGAGACAAAACCATGCAGCAGGGTATCCATCCTGATTATCATGCCGTTGAAGTCCTGTGCTCATGCGGCAACACCTTCGTCACTCGTTCCACCTACAAGGGCGACCACATGACGGTCGACGTGTGCTCGAAGTGCCACCCCTTCTACACCGGCAAGCAGAAGATTCTGGACACCGGTGGCCGCGTCGCTCGCTTCGAGAAGCGTTACGGCAAGAAGACCAAGTAGCGTATCTGACGCCAGTCCCGCACGGGTTGGGCGCGCTTCGGCGCACCCGCTCGGGGGACTGGCGTTTTTGTATCTGTAATGGCGTCGCGACAGCGATGATGACGCGGTGCCGACCGTTGTTACTATCCGGAAGGACAAGCCAGACATGGCAGTCGAGCAGTTCCCCGCGGCACAGACCGCGTTGGAGGAATACCAATCCATCGAACAGCAGATGGCGAGCCCCGAGGTGGTGACGAACCCCGACAAGATGCGCAAGCTGGGTCGTCGTCATGCCGAACTCGGCGCGATTGTATCCGCGTATCAGTCATACACGGCCGTGCGCGACGACCTTGAGGCCGCGCGCGAGATGGCGGGGGAGGACCCCGAATTCGCCGATGAGGCCAAGCGGCTCGAAGCCGAGCTGCCGGCGGCCGAGGAGAAGCTGCGGAACGCGCTGATCCCGCGCGACCCCGATGACGCCCGGGACGTCATCATGGAGATCAAGGCCGGTACGGGCGGCGAGGAGGCAGCGCTGTTCGCCGGCGACCTGCTGCGCATGTATCTGCGGTACGCCGAGAAGCGCGGCTGGGCCGTCACCGTGCAGTCCGAGAACACCACCGAGCTCGGCGGCGTCAAGGACGTGCAGATCGCCATTCGCGCCAAGGGCACGCCCGCGCCGGAGGACGGTGTGTGGGCGAGCCTGAAATACGAGGGCGGCGTGCACCGCGTGCAGCGCATCCCCGTCACCGAATCGCAGGGCCGCATCCAGACCTCCGCGGCCGGTGTAATCGTGTTCCCCGAGGCCGACGAGGACGACGACGAGATCGAGATCGATCCGAAGGACCTGAAAATCGACATCTTCATGAGCTCCGGTCCCGGCGGACAGTCCGTGAACACCACGTACTCCGCCGTGCGCATGACGCACATCCCCACTGGCATCGTGGTGAGCATGCAGGATGAGAAGTCGCAGATCCAGAACCGCGCCGCCGCGTTGCGGGTCCTGAAATCGCGCTTGCTCGCCATGAAGCACGAGCAGGAGGCCGCCGAGGCTGCCGATATGCGCCACTCGCAGGTGCGTTCGCTCGACCGTTCCGAGCGCATCCGCACCTACAACTTCCCGGAGAACCGCATCGTCGACCACCGCACCAACTACAAGGCGTACAACCTCGACGCCGTGCTCGACGGCGACCTGCAGGCCGTGATCGACTCCGACATCCAAGCTGACGAGGCCGAGCGGCTCGCCAACCAGCAGTGACCGGGCCATCGGCGGGGTCAGAGTAATGGTTCCCCGGGGAATCGCACCCCCGTTGATGTCTCTGCGTCGCTAAGTGCGCGCCGAAACGACAAGTGCGCGCACTTAGGAACGGAAAATCCGTGGTTTGCGTCGCTATGTGCGCGCGTACTTCGTTTCGGCGCGCACATAGCGACGCAACGGCGAATATGCCGGCAGACGCCCCGGCGCGAAACGCCCGTGATATGAACGCCCTGAGACGATGAGCCACCAACGAGCGGAAGGACACCATGACATCCGAATCCATCCATGACGTGACAGACGTGATACGCTCCGCGGCGCGGACGCTGCATGACGCCGACATCGACACGCCCGAGCATGACGCCAAGTTGTTGCTCGCCGAGGCGTGCGGCCGCGACCTGCGCGACATAGACAAGGCGATGTTGATGGGGGAGCCTCTGGATGGCCTGCCACGCGAGCATGCGAGTTTTGATACCCCGGATGCCGGCGCCGCGAGCTCCGACAGCTCCGCCACTGCGGGCGATGCCGTCACCACGGCGCTCGCCCGATTCCACGCCATGATCGCTCGGCGGGCCGCACGTGAACCGTTGCAGTACATCACAGGCCATGCCCCGTTCCGCTACCTCGATCTGGAAGTCGGTCCGGGCGTGTTCATCCCGCGCCCGGAAACCGAGACCGTGGTGCAGGCCGGCATCGACTGGCTCACGCGCGAACGGCTGTCCACCCCGCGTATCGTGGATTTGTGCGCGGGCAGCGGCGCCATCGGACTGTCCCTGGTCACCGAGGTGCGCGGCGCGCAGGTGTGGGCGGTCGAGAAGGTGCCGCGCACCTATGACTGGACGATGCGCAACTGGCGGAGGATATCACGTCTCGACCCGCTGGCCGCCGATAATTATCATCTCGAGCTCGGCGACGCCACCAGCGGCACGACGCTGACCCAGTTTGACGGCACCATCGACATGGTGGTCACGAATCCGCCGTACATCCCCGAAGCGCAGATCCCCGAACAGCCCGAAGTGCGCGACCATGATCCGAAGGCGGCGCTGTATGGCGGCTCCGCCGACGGCACGCTGATACCGGAGCGGATCGTGATGCGAGCGGCGGGATTGCTGCGCCCCGGCGGCGTGCTGGTGATGGAGCATGACATCTCTCAGGGGCCGCGGATGGTCTCCTTCGCACAGGCCAACGGGTTCGGCCAGGCTCATACCGGCGACGACTGGACCGGCCGGCCCCGGTACCTGTTCGCGGTCAGATCCTGACCCAGGATCTGATGCCGTGGCCGGGCCGAGCCGGCGCCGATCACGCAGCCCTCGCCGATCGTCACGCCGCCGACCACCGTCACATTGCCGCCGAACCAGCAGTTCGACCCGATCACGATCGGCTTGCCATACTCGTAGTCGTAATACGACCCGTCAGCCGCACGCCGCACGTTGCGGTCCTGGAACCGGATCGGATGCATCGGCGGCAGCAGCTCGTCCAGTACCGCGGCTCGGCCGGCATGGTCTCCCCGAGGCAGCGCGTTGAACCGGGTGCACAAGTCGCCTGCGCGCTCTCGCATAGCGGAGAGCTCGGGGTCGGCGGGATTGTAGAGTTTGCCGGCGAGCATTTCCTCGCGCTCGCGGGCGGATACGGTCGTGTCTCTCCGCCGTACCGTCACATGAGGCCCGTCGTCGCCGGCGCCGGCCAGCGCCAAGTCGTGGCGCAATGGTGCAATGGGAAGCCGTGTCCAGGCCGGCCCGCGCGACGCGGGGGAGAGCGAACCCGTGGCGTCGGGCCATGCACCGGCCTACCATCGGTGTGGCAGGACGTGCCATAATACTTGGATAGCGGTATTCGGATACGCGTGGCGGCATGTGACCGCCGCGATGGGCGTGATACGCGATACGGGAGGTCTGATGAGTGCGGTTCGCAAGGTGAATGAGGAATCCCTCGCCGAGGCGGCGTCGGTCATCGCAGGCGGAGGCTTGGTGGTCATTCCCACCGACACGGTGTATGGCGTGGCCTGCGACCCGCGCAACGAGGCCGCAATCGACCGCATCTATCAGGTCAAGAGCCGCCCGCGCTTCAAAGCGCTGCAGGTGCTGCTGGCATCCGTCGACCAGTTGGACGGGCTCGGGCTCGACTTGCCGTCGCCGCTGAACCGGCTGGCCGCGCAGTTCCTGCCTGGTGCGTTCTCGCCGATCGCGGTGGCCCGCGAGGACTGCACGCTCGCCACGGTCAGTGCCACCCCGCAGGGCAGGCGTACGCAGGGCATCCGCGTGCCGAATTCGGCCCTGACCCTGCGCATATTGAATGAGCTCGGTCCTCTTGCCGCGTCGAGCGCGAACCGTTCCGGCGACGAAAGCGCGCAGACGGTCGAAGAGGCCGTGCAGGCGTTCGGCGACGATGTGCAGCTGTATCTTGACGGCGGGCCGACGCAAGGCCATGTCGCCAGCACGGTGGGCGCCGCCGACCCTCATGAGCGCGACGGCATCGTCATCCTGCGAGAGGGTGTCATCCCTCAGCCTGTCGTGCGCAAGGCCGTGCACATGAACGGTGGTGGTCTGGGCGCATGAGGATATATCTGCTGATCGCCGCCATCGCAGGCGGCGTCACCTGGCTGGTCACGCCGCTGATTCGCCATGTCGCCATCCATATCGGCGCGGTCGGAGAGGTTCGTGCGCGCGACGTGCACACCATCCCGACGCCGCGCATGGGCGGACTGGGCATGCTGATCGGATTCGCGTTTGCAATGATCTACTCCAGTCGCATCGCATTCACGACCGGACTGTTCGAGAACAACAACCAGGAGTGGGTGATCCTCGCCGGCGCGGTGCTGATATGCCTGCTGGGCATGGCCGACGACCTGTGGGATCTGGACTGGATGCTGAAGATGGCCGGGCAGCTGCTGATCTCGGTGTTCGTGGCGTGGGGCGGCCTGCAGATCATATCGCTGCCGATCGGCTCCCTGATCACCGCCAGCCCCAGTATCTCGGTGACGATCACCGCGATACTGATCGTCGCGTCGATCAACGCGGTCAATTTCGTCGACGGCCTGGACGGCCTCGCCTTCGGCCGGCAGCGCCTCAACAGCGGCAGCAGCCTCGGTATCAGCCTTGGAAGCCTCGTCGAGGTTGTCGGAAAACACTTCGTCAGTCATGCACTTTCACCTTCAAGTTGTTTATCAGCCGAATATCCACAGGGTCAGCTTGCCCAGACCGTAGTCCATGCCGGTGACCAGTGCCATCAGCAGCAGCACGAAGATAAACACGGCGAGGGACCAGAAGAACAGTTCCTTGCTGGTCGGAGTGACGACCTTGCGGAGTTCGTCGATAATCTGTTTGATGAACAAGCCAATGCGCATGAAGATGTTCGGCTTAATGGCCTTCTCGCTGTTCTTCGCCTTCGCCATAATAATCCTCCGCTGGGCTTGTTGTAAGAAGCTTGGCAGGGAAGGCGGGACTCGAACCCACAACCTACGGTTTTGGAGACCGTTGCGCTACCAATTGCGCCACTTCCCTAGGTGAACTTTGCCCACTGTACCCGGCACGCAAGACTACGTGTCCGTTACTTGGCAAAACCGCCAAGAGGCCATACTAGCGGGTATTGCCGATTTCGTCCAATCGCGTGTCTCGACCGGCGCGTAATCGGTGTGCCGCGGCGTGCGCGGCAGGTACCGCGCACGACCTCTTGCAACGGTTTCAGCCGACCCAGCGGCGGAACCGGCGCATGCCCTCGGCGAGCTGGTCATCGGCCAGCGCATACGAGAAACGCAGGTATCCGGGGGCGCCGAACGCCTCGCCCGGAACCGCGGCGACATGGGCCTCGTCCAGCAGCGCCGCGGCGAGTTCGGAAGACGTGTTCACGACGGTGCCGTTCTCGCCGAGCGGCTTGCCCAGCAGGCCGGTCACATCGGGGAACGCATAGAACGCACCGGTGGGCGTCGGGCAGTGGACGCCGGGGATATCGTTCAGGGCGGCGACAATGGCCTTGCGGCGGGCGTCGAATGCCTCGCGCATCATATGCACCTCGTCGAGCGAACCCGCGACGGCGGCGAGCGCCGCTCGCTGCGGAACGTTGGAAACGTTGGAGCTCAAATGGCCCTGCAGCTTGGCGACGGCCTTGGCGACGGGCGCGGGGGCGACCATCCAGCCAACTCGCCAGCCGGGCATCGCGTAGGTCTTGGCGACGCCGTTGAGCACCAGCAGCTGGTCGCGGCATTCGGGGACCTCGACGCCGACGTATGCGGTCTTGGCGCCGTCATAGTTGAGGTGCTCGTAGATCTCGTCGGAGATGACCCACACGTGGTGCTCCACGGCCCACTCGCCGATCGCGCGGATCGTCTCGCGACTCCACACGGCACCGGTCGGGTTGTTCGGGGAGGTGATGATGATGGCCTTCGTGCGCTCGGTCCGAGCGGCCTCGATGGCGGCGATGTCGGGCTCGAAGCCACGGTCGGCGCCGGCGAACACCTCGACCGGTTTGCCGCCGGCCAGCTTGACGGCCTCCGGATAGCTCGTCCAGAACGGCGTGGGAATGATGACCTCGTCGCCGTCATTGAGCAGCACCTGGAAGGATTCGTACACGGCCTGCTTGCCGCCGTTGGTCACCACGACCTGATCGGCGGTCACCTCGTAGTCGGAGTCACGCAGCACCTTGGCCGCAATCGCCTCGCGCAGCTCAGGCAAGCCGGCGGTGGGCGTGTACTTGTAGTTGCGCGGGTCGTTGCACGCCTTGACGGCGGCATCCACGACATCCGCGGGAGTCGGGAAATCGGGTTCGCCCGCGCCGAAGCCAATCACGTCGATGCCGGCGGCCTTCATCGCCTTCGCCTTAGAATCGACGGCAAGAGTCGCGCTCGGTGCCACATTGTTGATACGGTCGGAAAAAGTCTGCCAGTCAGCCATAGTCATGCCATCCATGCTAAACCCAGAGCACGAAAAAACAACAGACCCCGACTACGCCCGGCACGGCGGCTCTCGTTGCGCGACGAATCAGACCAGCACGAGATTGTCGCGGTGCACCACGGGGTGAGCGAACTCGTCGCCCAGGAACCGCCTGAGCTGCGCGGTGTTGCGGCCGAGCATCTGCGGGATCTCCTCGGAGTCGAAGCCCGCGAGCCCGCGAGCCAGATGCGCGCCCGCCTCGTCATCAATCCACACCGGGTCTCCGGCGGAGAATTCGCCGTGAACCTCCACGACGCCGGCGGCGAGCAGACTCGCGCGCCCGCCTCGAACCGCCTTGGCCGCACCGGCATCCGCCACCAAAGCTCCACGCGGGTCGGACGCGAAGCCGATCCACAGCCGACGCGATGAACCGCGGTGCTTCACCGGCGCGAACACCGTGCCGACCGGATCGCCCATCAGCGCCGGGCCGGTGTTCGTCGCGCTCGTCAGCACGGCGGGAATGCCCGACACGGCCGCCACGCGGGCGGCATCCAGTTTGGTGACCATGCCGCCCGTGCCGACCCCGGACGACGAACCGGCGACCTGCACGTCGCCGATCGTGTCGATCACATTCGGCACAAAGCCGATGCGGCGGGCGCCCGGCGTGCTCGGCGGAGCTGTATACAGGCCGTCCACATCCGTGAGCAGCACCAGCGCATCGGCCCGGACGAGGTTTGCCACCAGTGCCGAAAGCCGGTCGTTGTCGCCGAAACGGATCTCGTTGCTCGCCAGCGAATCGTTCTCGTTGACGATCGGCACCACACCGAGTTCCAGCAGACGGTTCAGCGTGCGCTGCACGTTGCGGTACTGGACCGCGCGGATCGTGTCTTCGGCAGTGATCAGAATCTGGCCGACCCGAACGCCGAAACGACCGAACGCGGCCTCATACTGCGCCATCAGCAGCCCCTGGCCGACCGCGGCGACGGCCTGCTGCGTCGCCACGTCACTCGGACGGCTCTCGAAGCCGAGCGGGCCGAAACCCGCGGCGATGGCGCCAGACGACACCAGCACCACGCGGGCGCCCTGCGCCGAGGCGGCGGACAGCGCGGCCACCAGGGAGTTCAGCTTCTTGACATCCAGATGCCCGGACGGCTGCGTCAACGAGCTCGAACCGACTTTGACGACCATGGTCCGTGCGCCTGCGATGGCGCGGCGCACATCCGATTCAGTGACGGACAACACGCACTCCCTTCCCGATCACGTATATCTTGAATCATCGCAGACGCCGGTGTCATAGGACGCCGCCGTTCCACGCTGCGGCCGCCGCGCTGGTGGAATCGCAGACGAATGTGCCAGCCATCCTCAGCCGCTCCGCGCCAGCCCCCGCTGGCGGGGGCTGGCAGTGAAGCTGACTGGGGGTGGTCAGGTGTCAGGCCAGACCGCCGTCATTCTCGTCGCCGTCCTCGCCGCGACCGAACAGGCTCTGCTCGTCGTGACGGTCGTCGTCGACGCTCGGATCGGCCCAGTGACCGGCCTGACGTTCGGCCATCATGGCCTCGCGCACCGCGGCCTTGGCGTCCATCATCTCGTGGTACTGACGACGACGCTCCGCATTGGTACGGCGACGGCCGCCCGGCTCCTGATCCTCAAGACGCAGATCGCGGCCGCGGGCACCCAGCTGAGCGCCGTCAAGCATCTCCGCGCCGGCGGCGATGGTCGGATCCCAATCAAACGACACGGCACGCTGCCCCTTGCCGATACGCACCTCGTCACCCGGCTTCGCTCCCAGCCGGCGCAGCTCGTCCTCGACGCCAAGCTTGGCGAGTCGGTCGGCCAGATAGCCGACGGCCTCGTCATTGTCGAAATTGGTCTGCACCACCCAACGTTCGGGCTTCGCGCCGGTCACCTCGTACCAGAAACCGCCATCGCCCTCCTTGCGGGCCACGGCGAAATCGGCAGTGCCGTTCGCAGCCGCACGGCGACGATTCGACCGGTTCTCCAACGGATTGATGACGACGCGCGCCTCCTCCTCGGCCTGCTCGCGGCTGGCGACCTCCTGCCGCATGTCGGCGACCATGGCCGCCAGCGCAAAGTTCAGCTCCTTCAGCCCCTCATGAGAAGCCGTGGAGATCTCGAACACCTTCAATCCCATACGTTCGAAGTCCGGGCGCACGAAATCGGCGAGCTCCTTGGCCTCCGGCACATCCACCTTGTTGAGCACGATGATGCGCGGGCGTTCCGGAATCGGGATGGCGCCCAGCGGCAGTTCCAGCTTGTCGGCGTATTCGGCGAGCTCATGCTCCAGCGCATGGTAGTCGGAAACCGGGTCGCGGCCAGGCTCCAGCGTCGCGCAGTCGATGACGTGGGCGATGATCTCCGTGCGCTCGATGTGGCGCAGGAACTCCAATCCCAGACCCTTGCCCTGCGATGCGCCGGGAATCAGGCCGGGCACGTCGGCGATGGTATAGCGGTGGTCGCCTGCGACGACGACACCCAGGTTAGGCACCAGCGTGGTGAACGGGTAGTCGGCGATCTTCGGCTTGGCGGCGCTCATCGCGGCGATCAGGCTCGACTTGCCGGCCGACGGGAAGCCCACCAGCGCTACATCGGCGATGGATTTGAGCTCCAGGATCACGTCACGTTCCTCGCCCGGTTCGCCCAGCAGAGCGAAACCCGGAGCGCGGCGGGTCTTGTTGGCCAGCGCCGCGTTGCCCAGACCGCCCGCGCCGCCCGCAGCCGCGACGAACTTGTCGCCGTTATGGCGCAGATCAGCCAGCTGCTCGCCCGGACGCTTGGGACGGCCTTGAGCGCCGACCGCGGCGAAGATCACAGTGCCGAGCGGCACCGGCAGGATCAGGTCGGCGCCCTTGGAGCCGTCCTTGACGTCGCCCAGACCCATCGTGCCGTCGCCGGCGTTGCGATGCGGCATGAACCGGTAGTCCAGCAGGCTGGTGGCGTTCGTGTCGGCCACGAACACCACGGAACCACCGTTGCCGCCGTTGCCGCCGTTCGGGCCCGCCAACGGCTTGTACTTCTCACGCCTGATGCCGTCGGATCCATTGCCGCCGTCGCCGCCCTTGACATGAACGGTCACTCTATCCACAAAATCACTCATAACGCTCTACCTTACCTTGACCCCCGGTTCTCCCCAGGTTCGCTCGCTCCGCCCGCAGCGGAGCAGCCCCGGTCGCTCTGCCCCCCAATCCGTGCGGAGGTCTGGCGGGTTCTAGTGATCGTTGCAACACCTGACCTACCGCAAGGAGGATCAGGTGATGAAAAGCCATCATCATGACGGGGACCGCGACGCACGCCGTTGGGCGTTCAACGGCGTCGAATACCCGACGAGGAACGAGATGTGCGAGGCGAGACGCGCCGAGTACGTGCGCCTGCTGGATGAGGAGGGCATGAACTTCACCCAGGCCGCGCACGCGGTCGGCGTCTCGAAACGCGCCGGCAAGGCGTGGCGCAACGGCAGGACGCGCGCCACGGGAAGGAACGAGAAACCCCTGGTGGACTGGTATCGTTCCACCATGGACAAACCAAAGAGGATCCATGCGCGCTATCTGAGCCAGGACGAGAGGATCGCCATCGCGGACCGTCTGCGTCTGGGCGATTCGATCCGCGCCATCGCCCGGCTGCTGGGCCGCGACCCCGGCACGGTCAGCCGCGAGGTCGAGCGCAACAGGAATCCCGAGTCCGGCGGCTGCGAGCCCTACCGCGCCCAGCAGAAGGCCGCGGACCGGCTCAAACGCCCCAGACCGCGCAAGGCGGCCGTGGGCACGCGACTGTGGGACGAGATCGCCGCCGGGTTGCGCAGGCATTGGAGCCCGGAGCAGATAGCCAACCGGCTGAGGCTGGACTTCCCGGATAATGGGGATATGCACGCGAGCGTCGAGACGATCTACCAGGCCATCTACCTGCAGGCCAGGGGCGAACTCAAACAGGAGCTGAAACGCGCCATGAGGCAAGGCCGGGCCAAGCGCAAGCCACAGGGCGACGGCGGGCGCAGACCCCGGGTCCGCGAGCCCATGGTCATGATCAGCGAACGGCCGGCCGAGATAGAGGACCGCGCCGTGCCCGGACACTGGGAGGGCGACCTGATCACCGGCGCCAAGAACCAAAGCGCCATCGGCACGCTCGTCGAGCGCACCACCAGGTTCACGATCCTGCTGCGCCTGCCCGACGGGCACGACGCCGAACACGTCCAGCAGGCCATCATCGACAAAATGGCCTCGCTGCCCGAACTCCCGCGCAATTCGCTGACCTGGGACCAGGGAGCGGAACTCGCCCTGCACAAACGGATCGGCGCCTCACCGGACATGGCCGTCTACTTCTGCGACCCGCACTCCCCGTGGCAGCGCGGTACCAACGAGAACACCAACGGCCTGTTGCGCCAGTACTTCCCCAAAGGCACCGACCTATCCGTCTACCCGGAGGACTACCTCGACGCGGTCGCCGAGGAACTCAACGACCGGCCACGCAAAACCCTCGGGTTCATGAAGCCCAGCGAGAAGATCATCGAACTACTCGACGCCGCGTGATAACCTCAACAACCGACAACGTGGCCATGGAAGGCCGCTCAAACCTCAGGTGCTGCAACCACCACTAGAATCCACCTCATGCAACGCATGACTGGGGTGGCCATGCCCTGGAGTCGCAAGACTCCAGTGAGACTACAAAAGCAGGCTCTCAAAACTCGCGGATAGACAAGGAAAACCGCTATTCCACCGGTGTATCTGCGAGTTTTGAGAGCCTGTCGCCTTAAAGCCTCACAAGCTCGTCGGGGGTGAGCTCCAAATCGCCGGCATGCAGGCTGTCGAGGATGGTCTCGGGGCGGTGGGCGCCGGGGATGACGAAGACATGGTCGCCCTTGGCGAGCTCCCACGCGAGCACGACCTGCTGGTAGGAGACGCCACGAGCCGCCGCGATCTCGCGGAACGGGTCGAACTTGGTTTCGTCCTTGGGCTTGCGGAAGCCACCCAGCGGGCTCCAGCACACGAAGTTCAGACCGACTTTCGCCGTGTATTCCAGCGTATCGGCGGTGTCGAGGTAGATCGGCGAGTACTGGTTCTGCACGGCGATGAGCTTGTCGCCGAGGATGCCGCGCGCGATGTCGATCTGCTCGATGGAAGCGTTGGAGATGCCGGCCTCCTGCGCCACGCCCTCGTCCACCAGCTGCTTGATGGCTTCGACGGACTCGTTGTACGGCACCTTCGGGTCGGGGCGATGGAAGTAGAGCAGGTCAATCGTGTCGACGCCGAGCGCGAGCGCGCTCTCCTTGCCGCGCTTGATCAGGTTTTCGGGGCGCCCGTCCACGTCCCAGGTGGGGCGGCCGTCGGTGAAGTTGCGGAAATGACCGACCTTGGTGGCGATGGTGACCTCGTCCTTCGGGCCGTTCCAAGAGGCCATGGCCTCGCGGATCAGCTTTTCGCCGGTCTGCTCTTCGCCGCCGGAGCAGTAGTAGGCCCAAGCCGTGTCGAGGTGACGGCAGCCGGCGTCGAGTGCGGCGTGGATGGTCTCGATGCCCTTATCGTGGCCGAGGTTGTTCTCGATGGTCAGCGGCATTTCGCCGAGGCCGATGGCGGTGGTGCCGAACGGGCCGAGGTTGCGGTGCAGTACCATGTGCATCTCCTTGATGGTCATATAGCCATCCTCCAGCATACGCTGGACGGTGATGGTGTCGCCTTCCTTGGTGATGTTGGCGGCGTAAGTGACCTGAGGCAGATGCAGCTTCTCAGCGATCTGGGGGCCGACCTGAGCGGTATCACCGTCGATGGCCTGACGGCCGGCCAGGATGGTCATATAGTGTCGCCCTCCACAATACGCCGAGGCCGCGGCGGATACGACCCCGGTAGCAGCGAACGGTTCTCAATAAGAAACGTGCGAGGATTCCTCACAAAACAGCACAATCGAACATCAAGGGGATGCTCGGAATTGCAACGTTCCGGGCATCCCCTTGTTCGTTTTGGCCTCAGCGACGGCTCGCACTTTTCTTATTGAGAACCGTTCGCTGAACACCCGGCGCGCGTCTACTGCGCCGTCGAGGCGCCCACTGAAACGAGTCGCTGATTCACGCGGGTCTGAACCTCGATATAGTACTGCTGCTCCTCGGTGGTCAGCGAATTCTCGTCGATGGCGTCGAGCTTCTTCATGGCATCGTTGTACTTGACCATTATCTTCGCGTAGTCGGCCGCCATGCTCGCCGGGTGCCCGCCGGCGTTGTACTTCTCCATGAAGTCGGCGTACTCGTTCATCAGCGACTCGTAGCTGTCCATCGCGGCCTTGAAATCGTCGTCGGAGCTGGATCCGGTGGAAGCGTCGCCGGAACCCGAATCATCGTTGTTTTGCGTGGCGCCGTTCCCGGACGTGCCGGAAGTCGAGGAGTCGTCCGGGGCGAAGACGTAAATGGCCATGATGGAGTCGCCCTTGGAATCGTATCTGATATTGACCGAGTAGCCGGCGGCGTTCTTCGCGTTGAACACGGAGGAGCTCTTGAAGTAGTCGACGGTGAATCCCTTCTCCTGCAGAGCCTTGACATAGTTGTCGTACGCTGTGGCATCGGTGCCGCACACCTTGATGTAGAACGTGCTCGAGCTATCCCTCTCGATCTTACCCTTGGAGGATTCCGGCTTGGGCAGCTGACTGGCCAGGTCGGTCGTCGGCCATGAGTAGGCATCGCATTTGG
>OOBT01000572.1_pt1 | contig 22900 bp, 26 predicted proteins | sample 1671551 | NCBI WGS metagenome assembly OOBT01 (sample SAMN06348168, study PRJEB24527) | human gut metagenome | reverse complement strand
GTCTGGCAGTGCCGCCGCACGGCGGGCATCTGCGATAAGCTCAAGGAAACGCCGGGCATGGCGGAGACGATCGCGGAGAAGACGGGACTGGTCATCGACGCCTACTTCTCCGGCACGAAGCTCAAATGGCTGCTCGACAACGTTCCCGGCGCGCGGGAGCGCGCCGAGCGCGGCGAGCTGCTGTTCGGCAATGTGGACTCGTGGCTCATCTGGAATCTGACCGGCGGCCGCGCCCATGTGTCGGACTATTCCAACTGCTCGCGCACGATGCTGTTTGACATTGATAATCTCTGCTGGGACGAGGAGCTCTGCGCGCGTCTCGGCGTTCCGATGAGCATGCTGCCGACGCCGGTGCCGTCGTCCATGGTGTACGGACAGGTGACGGCAGGTCTGCCGGGACTGGAGACGCTCGAGGGCATTCCGGTCTGCGGCAGCGCCGGTGATCAGGCGGCCGCCCTGCTTGGGCAGGCGTGCATCGTGCCGGGCCAGGCGAAAAATACATACGGCACCGGCTGCTTCACGCTCATGAACACCGGTAGCAAATCCGTGCGCAGCGTCAGCGGTCTGGTCACGAGCGTTGCGTGGTCGGTCAACGGTAAGACGACCTATGCGCTCGAGGGCAGCGTGTTCAATGCCGGCAGCTCCATCCAGTGGCTGCGCGACGAGCTCGGCCTGATCGGCACGGCGCATGAGTGCGATATCCTGGCCGAGAGCGTGCCGGACAACGGCGGCGTGTATCTTGTGTCCGCGTTCACCGGTCTCGGCGCGCCGCGCTGGGATATGTACGCCCGCGGCGCGATCGTCGGCCTCACGCGCGGCAGCAACAAGGCACACATCGCCCGCGCCACGCTTGAGGGCATCGCATATCAGGTCAAGGACCTGCTCGATGCCATGCAGGTCGATGCCGAGAGCCCGATCTCCGTCCTGCGTGTGGACGGCGGCGCGTCCGTCAGTTCGTTTTTGATGCAGTTTCAGGCGGATATGCTGCGCGTGCCGATCGACCGGCCGAAGCTGGTCGAGACGACGGCGTTCGGCGCGGCGTTCCTCGCCGGTATTGCCAGCGGCGTCTGGGAGAGCGTGGACGATATTGCGCTCCTGCGCCAGTCTGACCGTATTTTCAAGCCCGAAATGGATGCCGAGCAGGCAAAGCAGTATCACGATAACTGGCTGCGCGCCGTCGGCAGAGCGGAAAAGTGGAGCCAGGAATGAACCTGAACCTGTTTTTTACCCCAACGGATATTCTATTGCCGGCGCATGCGGATATGCGGCGCTGGAGCGTCATTGCCTGTGACCAGTTCACGGCGGATGCCGGCTATTGGCAGGCAGTGCAGGACACCGTCTGCGACGCGCCGTCCACGCTGCGGCTGATGCTGCCGGAGTTTTACCTCGGCAAGTGCGATGAGGCTGCGGCGACGCGCGAGATCCAGCAGACCATGCGCCGTTACCTCGATGACGGCGTGTTCCGCACCGTGCCGCACAGCCTTGTGCTCGTGCAGCGCACGCTGCCGGGCGGCGCCGTGCGCTGCGGCGTTGTCGGCGCGCTCGATCTGGAGGCGTATGATTACGCGCCGGACTCCGTCACGCCGATCCGCGCGACGGAGGGCACGGTCGCCTCGCGCCTTCCGGCGCGTGTGCGCATCCGTGCGGCGGCGGCGCTGGAGATGCCGCACATCATGGTGTTTTACAGCGATCCGGAGGATACGATCCGCCGGGAAGCGCAGGCGGCGGCCGGCGAAACGCTGTATGATTTTGACCTCATGTCCGGCGGCGGTCACGTTCGTGGTCTGCGCATTGCGGGCGCGAAGGCGGATGTGCTTGCCGCGCGCCTGTGCGCGACCGGCGTCGGCACGGACGGCGCGCACCCCATGCGCTTTGCCATCGCGGACGGCAACCACAGTCTGGCGGCAGCCCGTCTGTGCTGGCTGGAGAAGAAACAAACGCTCACGCCCGAGCAGGCGGCGGCCGATCCCGCGCGCTACGCACTCGTTGAGCTTGTGAACCTGCACAGCCCGGCCGTGACGTTTGAACCCATCCACCGCGTGCTCTTCGGTACCGATGCGTCCAAATGGATGCAGGCGGCGGAGACGGCGCTGGCATCCACTGACGGCAGCGGCTATGCGATCTCCCTGATCGCCGGGCGTGCGCGCCGCGACATTCTCGCCAAGGGCGCGTCGCTCGGTGAAGCGATCGCCGCGATGGATGTGTTCTGCACGGCCTATCTCGCGGAAAACGGCGGCTCGGTCGATTATATCCACGGCGACGATGAGGCGATCGCCCTTGCGGCCGGTGATGGCTGCTGCGGAATCCTCATGCCGCGCATGGATAAGGCGGAGCTCTTTACGTCGGTGCTGCGCTCCGGCCCGTTCCCGAAAAAGAGCTTTTCCATCGGCCTCGGCGCGGACAAGCGCTATTACCTCGAGTGCCGCAAACTGTAATTCGTAACTATCTTACCTGAGAGGCAGCCAATCGGCTGTCTCTTTTTTTGTTCTGCCGCGCGCGGCGCGTGCATAGGATGTGGCAGAACAAAAGAGGAGGGACCACCATGATCTTCACAAATCAGGCGCTGGCGCTGTTCCCGCCGGCGCTGGGACAGGCCATTGCGAACACGCAGCGCGACCGGCAGGAACTCGTGGAAGAGATCTGCTGCCGCATCGGCCAGGTGCCCGTGCTGCTGACGCAGGCGCATGTATATCCGGCGGAATGCCGCGCCATTCTGGCGGGTGATCTGGACTATCTGCTCGAGCGCGCGACGGGAGCGTCCGTTTACGCGGCTGGAGAACAGATCCGGCAGGGGTACTTACAGACGGCCGGCGGCTGCCGCGTCGGGCTTTGCGGCTGCGCTTACGGACAGGCTGCCGGGCAGATCGACGGCATCCGGCAGCTGAGCTCCGTGTCTGTGCGCATCCCGCACGCGGTGCCCGGCTGTGCCGATGCGCTTTTGCCGCAGCTGCTCCGCGATGGGTTTTGCAGTACGCTCATCCTCTCGCCGCCCGGCAGCGGGAAAACGACGCTGCTGCGCGAGTGTGTGCGCCGCCTGTCCGATATGGGCACGCGCATCTCGCTCATGGACGAGCGCGGCGAGATCGCGGCCGTGCAGAACCGCGCGCCGCAGTTTGACGTCGGGGCAAATACGGACGTGATGACCGGCGGGCAGAAGGCAGCCTGCTGCATGATGCTCCTGCGCGCCATGCGGCCGGATGTGCTGGCGTTTGACGAGATCAGCGCGCCGGAGGACATCGAGGCCATCCGCATCGCCGCCGGCTGCGGCGTCGCACTGCTGGCGACGGCGCACGCGCAGAGCGTTGCGGCGCTGCGGCACAGGGCGCTGTACCGCGCACTGCTGGACGAGCATATTTTCCGCCGCGCCGTGTGCATCACGCGCAGCGACGGCGAGCGCGTCTATACCGTTGAGGATCTGACATGACGCGCCTGCACTGGGTGGGAGCGGCGCTGGTGTTTCTGGGCAGTACGGCCGCCGGATTCGCGCTGCGGCAGGAGCTGCGGCTGCGGCTGCGCCTCTCTGCGCACGGCGGCCGGCCGTTTTCCGAGAGCTGGGCGGCCGCGTTTCAGGCGCTGGACATGCTGACGCCCGATGTGCGCGCAGCGCTGCTGACGCTGGGCGAACAGCTTGGCAAGTATGACGCGCAGATTCAGCGCCGCGCGCTGGACACCTGCATCGAGACGCTGCAGGCTGCTGCGGCGCAGATGCAGGCGGACACGACACAGCGCGGAAAACTCTTTTGCGGCCTCGGCGCGACGCTTGGTCTGCTCGCCGCCGTGGCTCTGTTTTGATTACACAGGAGGCGCTTATGGACGTTGACCTTGTCTTTAAGATTGCGGCGATCGGTATTCTGGTCGCCGTGCTCAATATCCTGCTCTCGCGCGCCGGGCGCGACGAGCAGGCGCTCATGACGACCATTGCCGGTCTGGTCGTGGTGCTGGTGCTGGTGATCCAGAAGATCAGCGAGCTGTTCGATTTAATCAAGAGCCTGTTTTCCCTGTGATGGAGCCGGTCTTTCAGGCGATTATCATCGTGGTCATTGCCGCCGCTGCCGCCGCCACGGTCTACAAGACCGTGCCGGGCATGTCGCTTCTGCTGAGCATGGCGGCAGCACTGCTGGCGCTGTTTTTGTGCATCGGTCTGCTGGAGCCGCTGGCGGCGTTTTTCCGCGATGCGATCGCGGTCAGCAAGCTCTCCGGCGTCTACACCGGGCCGCTGCTCAAGTGCATGACCATCAGCATCCTGACGATGATCGGGGAGAGCCTCTGCAAAGACGCCGGACAGGCTGCCGGCGCCTGCGCGGTGCAGCTCGTTGGCGTGGCGGCAGCGCTCTATGCCGCGCTGCCGCTGATGCGCACGTTTTTGACCATGATCGGAGAATGCTTATGAAAAAGCGGCTGCTTGTGCTTTTGACTGTGCTGCTGGTGCTGGCGGCGTGTACGCCGGGGGCGTTTGCCTACGATGTTGCGGCTGAGCAGGCAGCGGATTTCGGCACGGCGTCGCTGGAATCCGCGCTTCCGGAGCAGGCATATGACGCCTTCGGTGAACTGTCCGTTGCGGATGCCGCGCAGCCGCAGTCCCTGCTCGCAAAGCTCTGGGCCTATGTGCTGCACGAGGGCGGCGGGGCCGTCGCGTCGGCGGCGCGCAATGCGGCGCTGCTGCTGGCGATCGTGTTTCTGTCGGCGCTGTGCGCGTCCCTTTCCGTGAGCGGCGCCTGCGGAAAGGTCACGCAGATGGCCGGCACGGTGGCGGTCGCCGCGCTGAGCGTTACGCACGTGACCTCATGCATCACCGCGGGCAGCGAGGCACTTGCAACGCTGCGGGATTTTTCCAAGATCCTGCTGCCGAGCATGTGTGCCGCCGCGGCGGCGAGTGGCGCGGCGACGTCGGCGGCCACAAAATACGCGGCGACTTCACTGTTTCTGGATGTGCTTCTGTCCGCGGAGACAGCGGTGCTCCTGCCGCTGCTGTATCTGTACGCAGGTACGGTCATCTGCGGCACAACGCTCGAAAACGACGTGCTTGCGTCCCTCAGCGGTCTGCTGCGCAAGGCGTTCCGGCTGCTGCTCATCGGCTTTGCGAGCGTGTTCACGCTCTACCTGTCGCTGACGGGCATCCTCACCGGCTCGGCGGATGCAGCCGCAGCCAAGGCAGTCAAGACGGCCGTCTCTGCCGCGCTTCCGGTCGTCGGCAGCATCGTGGCCGATGCGGCGTCCACGGTCACTTCCAGCGCCGCGATCCTGCGCAGCGGCATTGGCATCGTCGGCGTCGTCAGTGTCGCCGCTATGTGCGTCACGCCGTATTTGCAGTTCGCCGTGCACTATGTCCTGTATAAGCTTGCCGCCGGTATCGCCGAATCGTTCGCGGACAAGCGTGTCGGGCGGCTGATCGACGGCTTTGCGGACGTGTACGGTTTCCTGCTGGGGATGGTCGGCGTGGCGTCGCTCATTTTGTTCCTCTCGATCGTGTCGAGTATGAAGGCGGTGACAGGATGATGGAATCTCTGCGTGCCTGGCTGCTCAGTCTGGCGGGCGTGGCGCTGCTGACGGCGCTGGCGTCGCTGTTTCCGACGTCGGAGAGCCTGCGGCGCGTCACGAAGCTGGTCGGCGGCGTTGCCCTGACGTGCCTGCTGTTCTCGCCGCTGGTGACGTTCGATTATGACGCTTATGCCGCCGCGCTGCAGGACTATCACGTCTCGGTGTCGACGGACGGCGCGGTGTCCGACAGCAGCGAGCGATTGCAGCGCACGGTCATAGAATCGGAAATGCGCACATATATATTGGACAAAGCCGCGCAGTGCGGCGCTGCGCTCGACGATGCGCAGGTCACGCTGCAGTGGAGCACCGACGGCTACTGGTATCCGCAGTCCGTCCGCCTGGTCACATCCGGGCCGGCAGCAGAAAACAGCCGCCTGGCGCAGATCATCGAGGCCGACCTCGGGGTCCCGCGCACGCGGCAGGAATGGAGCAGTACATCATGAACACACGAAAACTCAGCGCTTTCGCAGCCAAGTATAAATACGTTCTCATCATCCTGCTCGCGGGGCTGATTCTGCTCCTGCTGCCGACCGGCAGCAGGACAAAGGCCAAGACGGCGCAGGCGGCAGCCGTTTCCGAGCAGACACAGCCGCAGACGATCCAGGCCGAGGAGCAGCGCCTGACAACGCTCCTGCAGCAGATCAACGGCGCGGGACAAGTGCGGGTGCTGCTGTCCTACCGCTGCTCGGCCGAGCGGGAGCTGGCGACGGATGATAGCGGTGAGCCGACCATCATCTCTGCCGGCGGCGGGGCACAGGAGGCGGTGGAGCTCAAGACGGTCAGCCCGCAGTATCTCGGCGCAGTCGTCGTCTGTGACGGGGCGGATTCGCCGCAGGTGCAGCTCGCCGTCACGCAGGCAGTGGCACAGTTTACCGGCCTGAGCATGGATCACATCTCCGTGCTCCGAAAGGAGCCGGATCCGCAATCTAAATAACGGGAGGGCGACTATGAAAAAAACCAAACGAAACATTGCGATCATTGTGGTGCTGCTGTTTGTCTGCGCCGCGATCTACTTTAACTGGTCGTACAACACCCAGTGGGGAAAGGCGGACGCCGAAATGGCCGCCGCCGAGGACGCCGCAACGGCGGCGGTCAAGGCGGAGGAGGAAGCGGCCGCAGCGTCGGCGTCGGCATCCGATGATTACTTTGCCAAAGCGCGTCTGACGCGCCAGCAGTCGCGCGACGAGGCACTGTCGCTGCTCAAGTCAGCCTCGACGGCCGAGGGCGCTTCGCAGGCGACGATCGACAGCGCCATGAGTGCCATCTCTGCCATGGCGAGCGACTCCATGACCGAGACGCAGATCGAAAATCTCCTGCTGGCCAAGGATTTTTCCGAGTGTGTGGTCTATATCACGGATGAGGGCATCACGGTCGCCGTGCCCGCGCCGGCTGATGGGCTGAGCACGGCACAGGTCGCAACCATCACGGACACCATCGTCAAAGAAACGGACTATACCGCGCCGCAGATCAAGGTCATTGAGGTCAAGGCCGACGCGCAGGACGCGCAGTGAACCATCCTGTAAAACACATCCCCGCTCCGACCGGAGCGGGGATGCTGCTATTTTCAAGAAGAAACTGCCCATTTCATGATCGGAAACGGGCAGTTACGGTTCTTCGGTTTCGTCCGGAATATAGGCCAGCACATCCTCCACGCGGCAGGAGAGAATGCGGCAAAGGTCATTGGGCGTCGCGGTGGTAATATTGCGGTTGTGCTTGAGAGAGTCCAATGTGCCGCGGCTGAACGAATCGTTTTTGATCAGGGCGTAGGTCGTGATGCGCCGCTGCTTCATCGTCTCCCATAGTGGGGCGTAGGTGATCATGCCCATGCCTCCTCACTGTCCGATATTTCGTACTTTTCCTTCTTATTATATTGTCCTAATGTTAACTTGACCATTCCCAAGTATGGGGTACAGCGCATTCGGGCCTCATAAAAAGCGTAAATACCGGACGACTCTGCCGGTGACCTGCGAGCAGATCACTGCGACTTTGAGGGCGTTTTGCAAGCGCGTAAAGAAGCAATGAAAATACGATCCCCTCTGATTCTGACGGAATCAGAGGGGGATCGTTTATCTCAAATGTGGATCAATTCATGTAAAAACCGCTGTTTGGCCTCCTGAAGATAAGTGCGGCTGATCGGAATGCCAGATCCGCTGTCCATGGTGAAATGGTTGCTGCCGATCGCCTGCACATGTTTGAGATTTACCCAGCAGCTCTGGTGGCAGCGGACGAAATGGCCGGACCCGCTGATCAGCGTTTCGGGTGATTCCTGCGTCAGGAAAACGCCCTGCTGCGTAATCACTTTTGTCTTGCGCAGATTACGCTCCAGATACAGTACATCCTGCAGCGCGATCACGTGCGTGCTGCCATCTTTCTGCGCCGTGATCTGCACAGAACGATCGCCCAGCGCGGTCAGGGCTTGATGCAGCGCAGGGCCGATCCGCTGGTGGAGCTGCGACTTTAGGATAAAGTAGATATGTTCGGTTTCGTATACCTCTGTTGCATAGCTGAGGTAGCTGCTGAGGAAAATGATCTGGCAGAAGGGCGCGTACTGCTTCATGCTTTGCGCCAAACGGATGCCATCCTGTTCCGGCATGCAGATATCCAGCAGGGTAATGTGCGGCTGACAGTCGGTTTTGCGCAGGTGTTCCAGCAACAGTGTGGGATCGCGGAAATCGGAGATGTCTGCAGGTGTAGATCCGAGTGTGTCCCGAATACCTTTAACGATTTCTTTACAGCAAAGCGCATCATCGTCACACACAACTATTTTCAGCATAAATTGCATTACCTTCTTTTGCCTGGCCCAGCTTCAGAAATACGGACACGGAATAATTACCATTTCCTGTTTCGCTCATACAGCTGCCCTGGTACTTTTCTGCGACTGACTTCAAGATCTGCATTCCCACGCCGCGCTCCAGCTCTGGAATGCGGCGCTGTTTGCGTCCCTCCGGTTCAGGTACAGCGGGATTGGATTCCGTAATGACCAGATACCCCCTTTCAATGTGCGCATTCAGCTCGATTTTGGGATTTTCGAGCTTTGCGCACGCCTCGACGGCGTTATCCATGAGATTGCCGAACACGATGACAAGGTCCGTGTTCGAGACCGGCAGCTCGACCGGCAGAATAATGTGCGTCTCAACAGTGATCCCTTGTGCCTTTGCCTCCTGAACGCGGCCATAGAGGAAGGCGTCAATGACCGGGTTGTCGCACTGCCCGAGTTGTGAACTGCGCTGATTCTCGGCCAGAAATTGCCCGGCGTACTCCGTTGCCTCCTGCTGCTGACCGTTTTCAAGCAGATACCGGATCGTATTGACGTGGTGCAGAATGTCGTGCCGGATGCGGCGGTTAGCCTCGTACTGCGAAGTCAGGGCTGTATAGTGGCTCAGCTGCATGGTCGATCGGACCTGGAAGCCGGATGATCTGAGCCGCTTTGTGGATGCCGGCAGCGTCGGCTCCTGGGCGCTGGACGCGATGAAGGACGCCGTTGCGATCAACGCGATCTCCGGCGTCCCGGTCGACGGCCGCCTGTACATCCAGCCGGCCAGAAACGCGACACGCGCGGAGGCTGCAAAGATCCTGATGATGTTCCATGAGACGATGACCAAGTAATTCCAAGTATGCGGATGCACCCTGTGAATCTCACGGGGTGCATCTTTTTGCCGGACGGGAAACATTTTTCTTTCTTTTTGCCGCTGCGCGTGGTACACTATACTGTACAATTTTATCGGGAGGTATTTTTCTATGCCGGAAAATTATATTACTTGCCAGGATGAAAAGGGCAGCATCAATATCTCTGAGGACGTCGTTGCCGCCATGGTGCGCGCAGCGATCACGGAAGTGGACGGCGTCGCCGGTGTTGCGACCTCTACCGGTACGGAGCTGGCCGAGCTGCTCGGCATCAAGTCTGCCGCCAAAGGCATCAAGGTGCAGATCGTCGACGGCACGATGACGGTCGATACGATCATTACGGTGCGCTATGGCTGCAGCGTCGTGGCGGTCGCAAAGGCCGTGCAGGAATCGGTCACGAGCGCGGTCGAGTCCATGACCGGCATGGGCAAGCCCATTGTGAACGTGCATGTGTCCGGTGTGGCCTTCGACAAATAAAGAAAAGCAGGAGTAATCACTATGACAAGAACGGTTGCGCGTGAGATCGCGATCCAGCTCAGCTTTGCCGCGCAGCTCGCCGGGGACGATGCCCGCGAGACGGCGGATACTTTCTTCAGCCGCGAGTATTTTGCGACGCTGGCGGAGGAAGACCCGCTGTTTCTGGAATATCCGGACGAGAAGCAGCTCGATTATATCCGCCGGCTGACCGGTTTGGTCTATGACCATATGTACGAGCTCAACCACATGATCGAAAAATATGCCCGCGGCTGGCGGCTGGAGCGCATTTCCCGTGTTGCCGCGGCGATCATGCGCTGCGCCATGTGCGAGATCCTCTATATGGACGACGTACCGAATGCCGCCGCGATCAATGAGGCGGTGGAACTGGCCAAGGGCTATGAAGAGCCGGAGACGGTGGCGTTTATCAACGGCGTGCTCGGCAGCTTTGTGCGCGGCGAGGTCGAGCCGGAGGCCGAAGCGGAAGAAGCATCCGCTGAAGCGCCGGCCGATGAACCGGAGCAGACGCCCGAGAACGGCGCCGAAGCCTGACATGGCGCGTACATCCTTTACCGTAACGGAGCTCAACGCCCACATCAAGCAGCTGCTGGATGCGGATGCGCTACTCGGTAATGTCTGTGTGACGGGGGAACTGTCCAACTACAAGGTCTACCCGTCCGGGCACCATTATTTCACGCTCAAGGATGCCGAGAGCAGCCTGCGGTGCGTGATGTTTCGCAGCAGCGCGCAGTCGCTGCGCTTTCGCCCGGCGAGCGGAATGAGCGTTGCGGCCATCGGCCGCATCGCGGTCTATCCGCGCGACGGGGCATATCAGCTCTACTGTACGCGGCTCATTCCGGGCGGTGTGGGCGACTTGTATGCCGCCTACGAGCAGCTCAAGGAGCAGCTGCAGAAGGAGGGCCTGTTTGACCGCGCGCACAAAAAGCCACTGCCGCTGTTTCCGCAGCGGATCGCTGTCATCACGTCGGCGGCGGGTGCGGCCGTGCGCGATATCATCCGCGTGCTCGGTAAGCGCTGGCCGGCCAGCGAGGTCGTGCTGCTGCCCGTGCGCGTGCAGGGGACGGAGGCACCGGCGGAGATCGCCGGAGCGATCCGGTATGCCAACCGCTATCGGGTCGGCGACCTCATCATCACCGGCCGCGGCGGCGGTTCGATCGAGGATCTGTGGGCGTTCAATGACGAGCGTGTCGCGCGGGCGATCTACGATTCGGATATCCCGGTCATTTCCGCCGTCGGGCACGAGCCGGATGTGACGATCTCGGACTTTGTGGCCGATTTGCGCGCCGCGACACCGTCGAATGCGGCGGAGCTGGCCGTGCCGAACGCGGAGGACATCCGCGAGACGCTGCGCGGGTATGATATCCGCATGGTGCAGGCGATGCGCAAGCAGATGGCACAGCGCCGGTCCGCACTGGACAATCTGGCCGGCCGCCGTGTGCTGCAGTCTCCGGCGGCTTATTTCGATCTCCGGCGCGTGGAGCTGGACTATACCCGCAGCCGCCTGACGGCGGCGGGGGAGCGCTGGCTCGCCGCGCGCAGACATGGTTTTGCGCAGTATGCGGCGGCGCTGGACGCGATGAGCCCGTTGAAGGTGCTTGCCCGCGGCTACGCTGTGGCGACGGATGCCGACGGCACGGTGCTCCGCTCGGCGGCAAAGGTGCAGCCGGGCGATCCGGTTCGTGTACAGCTTCAGGACGGTGCATTGCACTGCACCGTAAACAACAGGGAGGATGCCCATGGCAAAACAGAAACTGACCTTTGAAGCGTCCATGCAGCGGCTGGATGAGATCGTCAAGCAGCTGGAAAAGGGCGATGTGCCGCTCGATGCGTCGCTGGCGCTGTTTGAGGAAGGATCGCGCCTGCTTGCGGCCTGCAATGAAATGCTGGACACGGCGGAACAGAAGGTCGTGCAGCTCAAAAAAGGGAGCGACGGCGCGCCTGTCGAGCTCCCGTTTGAAACTGAGGAATAACGTATGGATTATCAGACACAGTATCAGGAATACAAAGCGCTCGCCGATGCGGCGCTCAATACCTATTTTGCGGACACGACCGTGTCCTATCATCGTCTGCTGGAGGCGATGCACTATAGCCTGACCGCCGGCGGCAAACGCCTGCGTCCGGTGCTGGTGCTCGCGTTCTGCGCAGCCTGCGGTGGGGATGTGCGCGCGGCGCTGCCAGTTGCGTGTGCGGTCGAGATGGTGCATACTTATTCGCTCATCCACGACGATCTGCCGTGCATGGATAACGATGATCTGCGCCGCGGCAAGCCGACGAACCACGTGGTCTATGGCGAGTGCACGGCGACGCTGGCGGGCGACGCCCTGCAGGCGGAGGCATTCCACACGATCCTTTCGACGGAGCTGCCGGCGGATGTGCGCGCCGAGTGCGCGCGCCTGCTCGCCGAGGCTGCCGGTGAAAACGGCATCTGCGGCGGTCAGCAGCTAGATATGGAAGGTGAGGGCAAGGTCCTCACAAAAGAGGAACTGATGGATATCAACGACCGCAAAACGTCGGCGATGATCCACGCCGCATGCCTCATGGGCGTGACCTGCGGCGGCGGAAACGCGCAGCAGCGCGCGGCCGCGGCGCAGTATGCCAAGGCGCTTGGTCTGGCGTTTCAGATCCGCGATGACATGCTCGATGTCATCAGTACGGAGGCGGAACTCGGCAAGCCCATCGGCTCGGATGCGCGCGAGGGGAAGAACACCTTCATGGCGCTCTATGGTCTGGAGCGCTGCGGCGCCTATGTGCACGAGCTGTCCGAGCAAGCGGCAGCAGCTGTGGACAGTGTGTTTGCGGACAGCGCATTTTTGCAGCAGCTCGCCCGCTCGCTGGCAGATCGGAAAAACTGAATCCATAAAAACACCGGACTTCCGGTGAAATTGCGAAAAGTGTCGGCTTACTCTTGTAAAGTCCGGCACTTTTTGTTATAGTATACTTTGTATTATTATACGTGAGGTATTCTGTTTTGAGTATATTAGAGCGAATCCATTCACCGGCCGACCTGAAGGCGCTGCCGGCGGAAGAAATTCCGGCACTGTGTGCGGAACTTCGTTCTTTTCTGGTCGAGAATCTTGCGAAAACCGGCGGGCATCTGGCGTCGAATCTCGGCGCAGTGGAGCTCACGGTTGCGATTGACCGGGTATATAGCACCGAAAAGGACCGACTCGTGTTCGACGTCGGTCATCAGAGCTATGTGCACAAGATCCTGACCGGACGGCGCGAAGCGTTTTCCACGCTGCGGCAGTTCGGCGGCATTGCCGGGTTTCCGAAGCCGGATGAGAGCGTGCACGATGCGTTTGTGGCCGGCCACGCCTCCACGTCGATCTCCGTCGCGCTGGGCATGGCCCGGGCGCGTACACTCACGGGGGCGGACTATGACGTCATCGCCCTCATCGGTGACGGCGCATTGACCGGCGGCCTGGCATACGAGGGCCTGTCGGATGCCGGGCAGAGCGGCGAGCCGATGGTCATCGTGCTCAATGATAACGGCATGTCCATCAACAAAAACGTCGGCGGCATGGCAACGCTGCTGTCCAAGCAGCGCGTGAAGCCGAGCTATCTGCACTTCAAGCAGTTTTACCGCAATACCGTCGGCAAGGCGCGCGGACTGTATAAGGTGCTGCACCATGTGAAGGAACATGTGAAGGATCTTGTCCTGCCGAACAACATGTTCGACGATATGGGCTTTTACTACATCGGTCCGGTGGACGGGCACGATGAGCAGCAGCTGGAAAAGATGCTGCGCTGGGCGCGTGACCTGCGCCAGCCGGTGCTGCTGCATGTGGTGACGCAAAAGGGTAAGGGCATCTCCTACACGGAGCAGGCGCCGGAGAAATACCACGGCGTCAGCTCGTTCGATCCCGTGACCGGGGCGCTGCCTGCGCCGAAGCCGGACTTTTCGCACGTGTTCGGCGAGACGCTCTCGCAGCTGGCGGATGAAGATCCGACGGTCGTCGCCATCACGGCGGCCATGCAGACCGGCACGGGCCTGACGACCTTTGCCGAGCGGCATCCGGATCGCCTCTACGATGTCGGCATCGCGGAAGGGCACGCGATCACGATGGCCAGCGGCATGGCCAAGCAGGGGCTCAAGCCCGTCGCGGCGATCTACTCGAGTTTTTTGCAGCGCGCGTATGATATGCTCATCCACGACACATCCCTGCAGCGGCTGCATCTGGTGCTCGGCGTCGACCGTGCCGGCATCGTCGGCAATGACGGCGATACGCACAACGGCTGCTTTGACATCAGTTATCTGAGCTCCGTGCCGTATATGCGCATCCTCTGCCCGGCAAGCTTCGCCGAGCTGCGCGCGATGCTGCGCAAAGCGGTGCTGGAGCTGAGCGGCCCAGTCGCCTTGCGCTATCCGCGCGGCGGCGAGGGCGCATATCAGGACTGCCATCCGGAACCGGTCACGGTTTTGCGTGAGGGCAATGATCTGACGATCCTGACCTACGGCATAGTCATCAACGATGTGCTGCAGGCGGCGGATCTGCTTGCGCAGCAGGGCATTTCGGCAGAAGTCGTCAAGCTGGCGCAGGTCGCGCCGCTGGAGTTGGCGCCGGTGCTTGCGTCCCTGCACAAGACGGGGCGTCTGCTGGCGGTCGAGGATGTGTGCGCTGCCAACTGTATCGGCGAGCAGGTGCTCTCTGCTGCCGGGCAGGCCGGTATGGCGCTGAAGGCCGCGCGGCTGCTCAATCTTGGCAATGGCATCATCCCGCACGGAGCGCCGAATGTGCTCAAATCGGCATACGGTCTGGATGCCCGGGCGATCGCTGCCGCTGCGCAGGCGATGCGCTCCGGCGAGAAAGAGGGGAACGGCGTATGAAGAAGGTACGACTCGACCAGCTCGTCTTTGATCAGGGCCTGAGCGAGAGCCGCGAGCGCGCGAAGGCGATCATTATGAGCGGCGTTGTCTATGTCAACGGCCAGCGCGCGGACAAGCCCGGCGCGCAGGTCGCGCCCGATGCGAAGATCGAGGTGCGCGGCAACACGCTGCCCTATGTCAGCCGCGGCGGTTTTAAATTGGAAAAAGCGCTCAAAGTGTTTCCGATCGATCCCACCGGCCTGACGTGTATCGACTGCGGTGCCTCGACCGGCGGATTTACGGATGTGCTGCTGCAAAACGGTGCGGCAAAGGTCTACGCCGTCGATGTCGGCTACGGCCAGCTGGCGTGGAGCCTGCGCAACGATCCGCGCGTGATCTCCATGGAGCGCACGAACGTGCGCTATATCACAGCCGAGCAGATCCCGGAACCGCTGGATCTCGCGGTCATGGATCTGTCATTCATCTCCGTGAAGCTCATTCTGCCGGCGGTCTGTCCACTGCTGAAGGACGATGCTGCGGTCGTCTGTCTCATCAAGCCGCAGTTTGAAGCCGGGCGTGAAGAGGTCGGCAAAAAAGGCGTTGTCCGTGACCCGAAGGTGCATCTGGAGGTGCTCGAGAGCTTTCTGGACTTTGTGCCCGGCACGGGCTTTACCGTCATGGGGCTGGACTATTCGCCCATCAAAGGGCCGGAGGGCAACATTGAGTACCTTGGCTACCTGCGCAAGGGAACACATCCCGCGCCGGAGCTCGATCCGGCGGCCATTGTGGAGCAGTCGCACAGTGCGCTGGCCCACGGAAAAGAGAGCGGCATATGAAACACATCGTCATTGCGGCCAATCCATACCGGGACAGCGGCCTGCAAAAAGCGCTGACGGTTTACCGTATGCTCACGGAGCACGGCCATCGGGTGGTCATGTCACCGGTATTTGCGCCGAAGGCCTACCTGCCGGGAGATGTCCTGGTGCGGCCGCTGGAGGCCGCCGCGCACGATGCTGCGCTCATCATCGTCATGGGCGGCGATGGGACGATCCTGCATGTTGCAGTCACACTGCGTGACCATCCGATCCCAATCATCGGTGTGAATTTCGGCGGCAAGGGATTTCTGGCCGGCCTAGAGGACGACGAGCTGGATATGCTGCTCGAGATCGCGGATGGGCAGTATACGGTCAGCCGACGCATGATGCTCGATGTGGAGCTCGTGCGCAATGAGCGGATCATCTGCACGCAGTCGGTGCTCAACGACGTGGTCATCCACGGCGGTCATGTGGACTGCATCGGCGTGACCGCTTATGGCGACGGCGTGCCCATCACGCGCTTCAACGGCGACGGCATCATTGTCGCCACGCCGACTGGTTCCACGGCCTATTCCATGTCGGCCGGCGGCCCGCTCGTCGAGCCGGAAAACGAGAATATCATCATGACGCCCATCTGCGCGCACAGTCTGGCCGGAAAGTCCTTTGTGCTTGCGCCCGGGCGGCAGATCACGATCGTGCCGGAGCGCATTCATGACCGGCCGGCCATCCTCGTGGCGGACGGCGGCGACAGCATCGCGCTCATCCGCGGCGATCAGATCCGCATCCGCAGATCGGACAATTACACGCTGCTGGCCGATACCGGCATCCGCAGCTTTTATGAGACGGCTTTTGGCAAGCTGACAGACAGACTGTGAGGAGGGACGACGTGAAATCCACCCGACAAAACATCATTTTGCAGATCATTGCAGAGCAGGAGATCGAGACGCAAAACCAGCTCATGGATGTGCTGGCGCAGCGCGGCGTTCCGAGCACGCAGGCGACGCTGTCGCGCGACATTAAGGAGCTGCACCTGACGAAGACGCTCGCGCCGAGCGGGAAATACCGTTACGCCGCACCGGCGGCGGACGAATTTCCCGGCTACGATGAGCGCCTGAAGAAAATTTTCCGGGAATGTGTGACGTCGTATGCCGAGGCGCAGAACATCATCGTCATCAAGACGCTGCCGGGCCTCGCCTCGGCTGCATGCTCCGCGCTCGACAGTATGCGCATCGACACGCTCGTCGGCACGCTTGCGGGCGACGACACGGCATTTCTGCTCATGAAGGACAATACGTCCGCCGATGAGTTTTTCCACGAGATCGAAAAGCTGCTTTGAGGACACCGCAGGAGGTGAAGCGCTTTGCTGCGAGAACTGCATATTGAAAACGTCGCGGTCATCGAGCGGGCGGATCTGGAGCTCGGCCCCGGCCTGAACATCCTGACCGGCGAGACGGGCGCGGGCAAATCCATCCTTGTGGACGCCATGCACGCGATCCTCGGCGCGCGCGCCTCGCGCGAGCTCGTGCGCACCGGCGCCGAAAAGGCGGTCGTCTGCGCGACGTTCGATCCTGACCCGTGCCGGGACTGGTGCGAGGAAAACGAGATCGAGTGCGACGATGAGCTCATCATCCGCCGCCAGATCACGGCCGAGGGCAAGACGTCCTGCCGCGTCTGCGGCGTCCCGGTCACAACGGCGCAGCTGCGCACACTGGGCGCGCTGCTGCTCGATATCCACGGCCAGAACGACGGGCAGCACCTGCTCGATGAGCGGGAGCACCTGCGCAATCTGGACCGATTTGGCCAGTTAGACCCGGAGCTCGCGCGCTATCGCGAGCAGTACCAGGCCTATCAGGCGCTGTGCAAGGAGCGTGACACGCTCTCGACTTATGAAAATGAAAAAGAACTGCTGACCGAAAGCCTCCGCCGCCAGATCGAAGAGCTGGAGCGCGCGGAGCTCAAGGCCGGGGAAGAGGCGGAGCTCACGGAGCGCAGCGACCTGCTGCGCAACTTTGAAAAGCTCTCGGAAGCGGTCGATCAGGCGTATGACCTGCTGGCCGGCCGCGACGATTCCGCCGCTGCGCTGGCCGGAGAAGCCCTGTCGGAGATCGAGCGGGCCGCCAACTACGCGGGCGAGCTCGCGCCTTTGCCGGAGGCCGTCAAGGGCGCGGTCTTCACGCTGCAGGACGCGGCGGAGACGCTGCGCGACTTCCGCGACGGGCTGGATTTTTCCGACGAGGAATTTGACCGCATCGAAACGCGCCTGTCGCTGCTCCGGCGTCTGGAGCGGAAATACAATACGGATGAGGCGGGGCTGATCGACACGCTTGAAGCGGCCCGGACCCGGCTCGACCAGATCGAATACGCAGGCGACCGGCTGCAGAAGCTCGAATCGATGATCCAAAAGCAGGCGGAGCAGACGCGCGCAGCGGCGGCGGAACTGACGCAGGCGCGCCGGACTGCCGCCGCCGCGCTCGAGCGGCAGGTCGAGCGTGAACTGCGCGAGCTGTCCATGCCGTCCGTGCGCTTTCACGTGGAGATCACACCGCTCGGCGGTACGCCCGGATTTCAGAGTACAGGCGCGGACAATGTGCGTTTTTTGATCTCGGCAAATGCCGGAGAGGCGCTTGGGCGCATCAGTAAGATCGCTTCCGGCGGTGAGCTCTCGCGCATCATGCTGGCGCTCAAAAACGTGTTCGCTGAACGCGATGACGTGCCCTCCATGGTCTTTGACGAGGTGGATGCCGGTGTTTCCGGCGTGGCCGCTCAGCGTGTCGGTGAAAAGCTCGGTAAGCTCTCTATGGTCAAGCAGGTCATCTGCATCACGCATCTGCCGCAGATCGCGGCTATGGCCGATCAGCATTACCTGATCGAAAAACGCGAGCAGGACGGACGTACCCGCACGACGGTGCAGCTGCTCGACAGTGACGGCCGCCAGCGCGAGATCGCGCGGCTCTACGGAGGCGATCACATCACACCGCTGACACTGGCCAGCGCGGCAGAGCAGCTCGCTTCCGCCGATGCCTATAAACAATCGCTTAAGAAAGGTGAGAGAGAACCATGAGTATTCAGGAATCCGCCATTGCTTATCACGACAACGGCTTTAACTGCGCGCAGAGCGTGCTCGCAGCGCTGCAGGAAGAGACCGGCCTGGACGAAAGCACGGCAAAGCGTGTCGCGGCCGGCTTCGGCGGCGGTGTGCGCTGCGGTGAGATCTGCGGCAGTATCACCGGCGCCGTGATGGCGTTCGGCCTTGCGGCCGATCAGGCGACTGCCACGGCCATGACCAAGCAGATGACGCAGAGCTTCCGCGCCGAGTTTGGCTGCCTGCGCTGCCAGGAGCTCGTGGCGAAAAACGGTGGCAAGGGCCACTGCGCCCATATGATTGCTTGGGGCGCACAGCGCGCCGAGGAGATCCTCGCAGAGAACAAAGTGAAAGAATAACGCGCAAGGAGAGAAAACGATGACACTGTATGATGAACTGATCGCCCGCGGCCTGATCGCGCAGGTGACGGACGAGGAGCAGATCCGCGACCTCGTCAACAACGGCAAGGCGACGTTCTACATCGGCTTTGACTGCACGGCGGATAGCCTGCACGTCGGCCACTTCATGGCACTGTGCCTGATGAAAAGACTCCAGATGGCGGGCAACAAGCCCATTGCGCTCATCGGCGGCGGCACGACCATGATCGGCGACCCCTCGGGTCGCAACGATATGCGCAAGATGCTCACCAAGGCCGACATCGACCACAATGCCGAATGTTTCAAGCGCCAGATGGAGCGCTTCATCGACTTCGGCGAGGGCAAGGCCATGATGCTCAACAACGCCGACTGGCTGATGAAGCTCAACTACATCGAGCTGCTGCGCGAGGTGGGCGCGTGCTTCTCTGTGAACAACATGCTGCGCGCCAAGTGCTATGAGCAGCGCATGGAAAAGGGCCTTTCGTTCCTGGAATTCAACTACATGATCATGCAGTCCTACGACTTCTACCACATGTTCCAGGAGTACGGCTGCAACATGCAGTTCGGCGGCGACGACCAGTGGTCCAACATGCTCGGCGGCACGGAGCTCATTCGCCGCAAGCTCGGCAAGGACGCGCAGGCGATGACGATCACGCTGCTTCTTAATTCCGAGGGCAAGAAGATGGGCAAGACCGCGAGCGGCGCGGTGTGGCTCGACCCGAACAAGACCACGCCCTACGACTTCTACCAGTACTGGCGCAACGTGGGCGATCAGGATGTTTTGAAGTGCATCCGTATGCTCACATTCCTGCCGCTCGAGCAGATCGACGAGATGGATAAGTGGGAGGGCAGCCAGCTCAACCGCGCGAAGGAGATCCTCGCCTACGAGCTCACCGCACTCGTCCACGGGGAAGAGGAGGCCAAGAAGGCGGAGGAGTCTGCCAAGGCGCTCTTCGGCGCGGGCGGCAATAACGCCAACATGCCGACGAGCACGCTGACGGATGCCGACTTTGAAAACGGCAACATCAATGTCCTTTCGATGTTGGTCGCGACCGGCCTGTGCCCGTCCCGCGGTGAGGCGCGCCGTTTGGTCCAGCAGGGCGGTGTGACGATTGATGATGTGAAGGTCGCCTCCATCGACGAGAGCCTTGCGCGTGAACGTTTTGAGGGCGAGGGCGTCATCGTCCGCAAGGGTAAGAAGGTCTTCCACCGCGTGAAGGCGTAAGCAAGGCTGATTACAAAACGTAAACGAAAAAGTGAAACAGGGCTCTGTGCGTTTTCAGCGCAGAGTCCTGCTTTTTGACTGAATGCACAAAGCGAAACGGCAGAATGAATACAGTAAACATTTAATGAATACCGCAATGAATGTTACGTGAATACAAAATGAATACACGATGAATATTGCATAAACGAGAAATAAGAATCACTTATACCGAGGCTCGGAACGGCTTTAGCGCACTGGAGAGCTGTTCCAAATGACGCTCGGAAATGCGGCACAGCGGCAGCCGCAATTCGCCGCTGCACAGGCCCAAGAGCTCCATGGCGGCCTTGACGGGGATGGGGTTGACCTCGCAGAAGAGCGCGCGAATGAGCTCATGCAGCTTGAGCTGAAGCGTGCCTGCCTCCAAGAAGCGATTTTCAAGGCAGAGCTGTGTCAGTTCGTGCATTTCGCGTGGGACGACATTTGCGGCGACGGAGATGACGCCCTTGCCGCCAAGAGCCATGATGGCGGCGGTGGAGCCGTCGTTGCCGCTCCAGACGGTGAAGCCCGTCGGGCAGAGGTTGAGGGTGTCCTGAATGAGGTCGAAGTCGTCGCTCGCCTCCTTGACACCGGCAATGTTCGGATGCTTGGCAAGCGCTTGATAGGTCTGCGCCGTGCAGCCGACGCCTGTGCGGGAGGGAACGTTGTAGAGGATGACCGGAATGTCGACCGCGTCCGCAATGGCGGAGAAATGCTGCACAAGACCGCTCTGCGAGGCCTTGTTGTAGTACGGCGTGACGGTGAGCAGCGCGTCGACGCCCGCGCTTTGCGCGGCTTTGGAGAGCGCGATGGAGGACGCGGTGCTGTTCGTGCCGCTGCCCGCGATGACGGGCACGCGGCGGTCGACGGCGCGCACGCAGCGCTCAATGAGCGCCATGCGCTCATTGTAGCTCAGCGTCGCGGCCTCGCCGGTTGTGCCGCAGACGACGATGGCGTCGGTGCCGCCTTGAATCTGGCGCTCGATGAGACGGTCGAAGGCTTCGAGATCGACACCGTCGCCGCAAAATGGTGTGACGATAGCGACGGCGCTGCCGGTAAAGACGCAGGGTTTCATAAAGGACTCCTTTCCATGACGCTTGACCGCCAAAACGGTAGGGGGGAGCGGCGGCCAAAAAGAGATACAGTTTTGCTTGAAAGCAGAGGGAAACTGTCGTATAATGTAAAATACGATTCATATGGATATGTTCAGCCGGGCGCAGAGCGATCGCTTCTGCAAAACTGGCTGTGGAGGATACTATGAAAAAATGGTGCAGAACGTTCCTGCTTTCCTGTCTGCTGTGCCTTTCACTGTGCACGCTCGCGCAGGCAACGGACGGTGAGACGCTCCGCGTGGGGCTCAAGTACGGCTCGGACGCGATGAGCGCGGCGAACCTTCAGAATTATTCGGCCTTCGGCGGCTACGCGCTGGGGTATTTTGACGCGGACGGCAGCTTTGAAGAGCTGGGCACGCTGCCGCAGTTGTATGAAAAGATCACGGTGACGACGGACACGACCTATCATGTGCAGCTTTCCGGCACGTTTTACGATTACGACGACGCGTCGCGCACAGCGGCGCAGTACAGCGGCGGCTTCGCTGCCTACGAGGATGGCGCGTTCTATGCGCGCGCTGGCAGCTACACGAGCCTGAGTGCGGCGCGGTCCGCGGCAGCCCAATACGGCGGCACTGCCGTCGGCGGCAGCAGCACGGGCGTGACGGTCATCGTGACGGGAACGGATACGATCCTCTTTGAATTCGACTGCGGTGGGAGCGAAAACCTCGGCATCCTGCCGATCGAGACGCGTGAAAAGACGGTCACGTGGTTCCGCGGCTACCGCTACTACGGCGGCTTTGAATACCAGCGCGTGAGCGGCGGGAACATCAATGTCATCAACGTGGTGGATCTCGAGGACTATGTCAAATGCGTCATTCCCTGGGAAATGAGCAAGGACTGGCCGGTCGAGGCGCTCAAGGCGCAGGCGGTCTGTGCGCGCACCTACGCGGTCTGTCAGACGAAGCATCGCGCGCAGGGCTTTGACATCTGCGCGACGACGCACTGTCAGGTGTATCAGGGCACGGCGGCGAGCGGTGCGAATTCCGATGCTGCGGTCGACCAGACGGCGGGGGAGTTCCTCTACTACAGCGGAAGACTCGTGCAGGAGGCTGTGTATTATTCAAGCAACGGCGGCGCGAGCGAGGACAGCCTAAACGTCTGGGGCAATGACGTCGGCTATCTCAAAGGCAAGATCGACCCCTATGAGGGCAAGATCGCCTCGATCATCCCACGGTACAACTGGTCGACGACGTTTACCGCGTCGGAGCTGACGAGCCTTCTCAATAACCGGGGCTACGGCATCGGTACGGTGAAAAACGCCTATGTCTCGGCCTATACCGACACAGGTAACGTCTATTCCGTCACCTTTACCGGTACGAGCGGCAGCAAGACTGTTTCGCGCGAGGCATGCCGGACGCTGCTGAATCTGCGCAGCCAGCGCTTTACGATCGACGGCGGCGGGAGCGAGAACGCTTACAGCGTGAATGACACGGGCGAAAGCGTCGCGCTCGGCTCTATGAGCGCGATCGACAGCAGCGGGAAGAGTTCGGCGCTGTCCGGCAACGTGTACGTCATCACGTCGAGCGGCACATCGCAGCTTGTGCAGCGGACGACGACATCGTCCGGCAGCGGCAGCTTTGTGATCTCCGGCAGCGGTTACGGGCATAATGTCGGCATGAGCCAGTGGGGGGCGTACTCGATGGCAAACCTCGGCTATTCCTACCGCGATATTCTGCAGTTTTACTACACGGATGTCAGCATCCGATGAGGGAAGAGAAACAACATGAAGACAAAAGATTTTGATTATTACCTGCCCGAGGAGCTGATCGCGCAGACGCCGCTCGAAAAGCGCGACGAATCGCGCCTGATG
>OOBT01000543.1_pt1 | contig 23754 bp, 20 predicted proteins | sample 1671551 | NCBI WGS metagenome assembly OOBT01 (sample SAMN06348168, study PRJEB24527) | human gut metagenome | reverse complement strand
AGAAGAGTTTGTTGTTTTATGAATCTACAATGTGTACTTTATCGGATGCTTACGATAAAGACTATTCCTGCTTTTTCATCCAGACCACAGAGGTACAAAGCTGTGCAATCGTTTCCCGATGACTAATCAGAAGAAGCGTTTTGCCGTGCAACCGGTCTGACAGACGTGCCAGCAGCAGCTTTTCCGTCTCGCTGTCCAGTGAAGACGTCGGTTCATCCAACAGCAAGATACTTCCCGGACGCAACAACCCTCGTGCGATGGCAATGCGCTGCGCCTGACCTTCGCTAAGGCCCGCTCCCCGCTCTCCGCACAATGTATCCATCCCCTCCGGCAAATCCAGCACAAAATCAGCCACAGCCAGGTAAAGCGCCTCTTTCAGTTCCTCCTCCGAGGCATGAGGATTTCCCATCCGCAAATTATCCCGAATAGTACCACTCACCAGCGTATTTCCCTGGGGCACATAAGAAAGGTTACAGCGGGTAAGCGGTGAAACCATCACCTCCTGCCGTCCGTTATAAAACACGATTTCTCCTTTATCAGGCCGTAACAAAGCCAGAATCAGCCTGATTAATGTACTTTTTCCTACTCCTGTTTCCCCCACAATAGCCGTCAGGCTACCCGGCTTGAAATCATACGTAAAATCAGACAGTACGGCCCTGCTCCCTCCCGGATAGGTATAATTCACCCCGTTCATACGGATGCCCAGTTCCCCCTCCAGACGAACAGGCTCTCCCCGTTCCTCCAAAGGCAGGTCTGTCAGTTCCATCAAGCGCTCCACCGAAGTAAATACCCGGATAGAAGCCGGAATCTGCCGGCTCAAATCCACCATCGGACGCTGTATCTGCGACACCAGCTGCAAGAATGCTGCCATCATGCCGAAGGTCACCGTACCCTCACGCAACCCGAACACCCCCCACAAAAAGGCGATGGTATAGCCAGTCATGAAACCGACCTGTACCATCGAGCGGGAAAAAACCGAAAAATCTGTACGTTGCTTCACCTTATCCCGCAACACAGCCTGTACCTCATCCAACTTATGTACAGACCTCCCCGTATATTCCAATGTACGAAGCAGAATACGATGCTGCAGATTCTCCTGCAAATGGCTCTGTATCTCGCTGTCCGTCGTACGTATCTCGCGTGAGATGCGGCGCATTTTCCGTACATACCCTTTACTGAACAGCAAAGCCACAGGCATAATAAACACCAGAACAAAGGTCAGACGCATGTCCAGATAAGACAGGAAATACAAGGCGCCCAGCAACTGGAAGCACGTGATAAACACCGCAGGCACCATCCGGCACAACGCATCGGTTATGGTCTGCACATCCTCTTCCAGGCGGTTCAGCATATCTCCGGTGTGCAGCTGCTCCCGTCCCGACCAGCAACTCTCCATCAAGTGTACAAAAAGCTTGCGGTGCAATTCATTCCGTAACGCAATCTCCATGCGGCTGGTCAGGCAACTCCGGGCAGCAGAAAGCGCCAACTGCACTACCAGACAGCCCACCATCCATCCGATATACATCGTCAGATTATCCCCCGATACCCCTGTCGCAATATCAATCAGATGTTTACAGACAAACACAAAAAACAAAGAAGCACCCACCTGTAACATTCCGGTAAAAGCATACACCAAAATCTGTCCCCGGAAGCCACAGGAAATATTCCAAAGCCACTTTATACACGTCGCGATTCTCATACCAGTAAAAATCCACTCATTTTTTTAGTTTTCCACTTTGCCGCATCCATCCTCTATATACAAACAGCAGATAACGACGCACAGGAAGCAACCTGCGCCAGAGTGCAGCCTTAAACCGTTCCGAAGAAGAAGTAATGTCTATCACACGGCCATCGCGCACCCTCTTCACCATCACTCCAGCCACATCTTCCCTGCGGCAACATTCCGTGGCATGCAAATTCCCGTCGCCCATCAGGACAATGCAATTCCCTTTCATCTTATATACCCGATGCAGCACATAACGGTTGCCCGGCAAACAAGCCAGCACTATACTTCCTACGGCAAACTCTTCTGCCTTTTGCAGTATCACACAGTCACGCTCCCCCACAATAAACGGCAGCATACTGTTTCCTTTTGCCCGCAACGTCACCGTATTCCCATTCCGAAGCATCCGGCTTATCTCCATAAAAAACGCCTCATTATTGAGCCACAACTTGTCAGTACCCATTCGCTATCCCTCCCATATAAACAAAAAAATCCCCTTCCCGGCTGATGCAACACCGGAAAGGGGAAATCTAAAAGAAATTAGTTAGCGCGTGTAATTACGGCACGGCTCAGACGAGGATCGTCATAGAACATATTGTCTACGCCACCCTTATAGTCCACCTTAAGCTGTGACTTAGATACGCCATATTCATTTACCAGGCAGTCATACACCGCTTCGGCACGTTTCTTACTCAGACGTTCATTGGGCTTCTTGCTACCCGTTCCGGCATCCGCATAACCCGTAATGGTGTACACCGCATTCGGATCAGAAGCCTTGATGGCCTCAGCCAGCAGACCCAGGTTCGCACGTGCTTCCTTCGACAAGTCGGCTTTTCCAATGCGGAAGATAATCAGGTTAGAAGCCACAGTCTTCTTCACTTCCTGCTGCGGATTACGGTTACTTGCATCAATAGCACTCCGCAAGCGGGCATTTTCTTCGTTTGCACGGTTCAGCTGGTCACGCAAAGAGTTGATTTCGCCCACATTGGTACGTACCACGGTCTTGCTCTTGTCCCATCCGCGGCGTTTGAACTTATAGGTCAATCCCACAGAAGCACTCAGCAAACCATCAAACTTAGACCCACCAATTTCTCCGTCAATGGCATCGTCCACCATAGAAGCGCGCAAGTCAATGAACGCATCAAAAGCATCGCACAAACGGAAAGAGTTCAACCAGCCTGCACTCATTGTAATATCACCAGCCGTAGGTGCTTCCCATGTACGCATGTAACCTACACCACCGTAGAAACTGCTGTTCCATATACGGTTTTCTTTGTAACCACAGAACAGGTTAGACAGATTGAACATCACATCGGCACGCACGTTATAATACTTAAACTTCGAGTAATACATACCGCTTCCCCATCCAGAAACTTGTTCACCAGTAGAGTGAGCTTCTCCCCAGCGGGTAGCCCCTTTCAGAGAAAGGCCGTTATACATCAACCGGACTCCAATTCCTGGAGTAAACCATTTACCTACAGCAATGTCCAGTGCCGGCGAGATACGTTTGCCAAAACCTATCTGCTTGTCATGGTCGCCAAACATCACCTGAGGTCCGGCCCCCACACTGAGGAACCAGTTATCCCAGAAGTGATTGGTTTCCACTTTGTACTTGTCATCACTGTATTCCACGGTTTCTGTAAAATCACCGTTTTGTATGGTCTGCTCCGACTGAGCCAAAGCAGGACCTGCAGCTGCCAAAGCCAAGGCTGCAAAGATTGTTTTTTTCATCATATTATTCTTTTTGAATTTAATACTAAAATTATTTCTCCCTCACACAACGAACCGCACACGCATCACGACGGCTGGAAGTAAAGTCACAGACATTGATTTTATTTTCGGCGCCCCAAGGAGTTACTCCGTTTACATCTGTATAAGAACCAATCGTCATATATGAGGAATAAGGTTCAGCTGTATTTCCTGCATCATGCGGAGAAGCCGACCAGTATCTTGACGATCCCCCCCTCATCAGCACAGAACCTTGACCTGCAGACCACATCGTACCGGTTGAACCGTAACGGCTGCCCGTCTGAGGATAGAACGTACCTTCGGTATCCGAGTCGTTCTTCTTGAAATAGTAACCGTTGTCATACTTGACATAGTTAATATAATCAAGTCTGCTCGTTGTACCGGAAATTCCAGATGTATTGCCATCGCTTCTCTTTACCAAACCTGTCCATGTATACTTGTTTGCCACGCGATACCCTACAGGAGAAGGGTCATAGATAGTCTTCACATCCGTCCATCCGGCACATGCAATAGGATCTTCCAAATAATCCGGCCATGCAGGTTTGGTTAAATTAACATCTCCCCAAAGGTAATTGTTGGCTTCAGCCATCCAATTGCCATATGTATTGTCAATATATTTCTGCATCTCGCCCGGATGCTGTATTGTTTCAGCAATAGTTCCTGTTTGAGAAACATATATTGGGAAAGAAGTTTCAACTTCCTGTACAACTCCATCCACATAATATACAGAACCGTTTGGAAACGGATCTTTACGTCCCCATTGATACAGTGTAACATAAAGAGATGTTTTGGAATGAGCCCCCAAAGTTCGATCCATTACAGTAAACTGGTCACCAATTTTGTTAGTATATATTTCATCGGCGGGCATTTCATCGCCTACCCCCCAGATATGCCAGCTCCAGAGGATGTCACCAGTCTGGCTACTGCCGCTATATACTGCTATCACCGCATTACCGACATTCTTGTTCGCTGTGTAATAACAACGTCCGTCATCACCAAGTCTTATAGAAGACGCATCAATGAAACCATCCACATCCTGCCACAGCAGCTTGGCTGATTTAGGACTGATGTATGCCGACTCTGTATGGAATCCTGCTCCTGGAATTATACCTTTCTGACCATTACCTATAACGGTAGCCAAGAAAGAATGCTCACCTGCTGTATTAATCATATAACAGTTTGCAGTTTCTTCCTCTGCCTGGACAGGAGCATCTTCTATCACAGCCTGATTGTTTTCCAGCACAGTGACATTCAACGGCATGATATAATACTTGCCTGCCTCAAAGTCACAAAGTGCTTCTGTTGTGAAAGACACCTCATGCTTGTCAGTCAGGAAAGTGCAATGCCATGTAGTCCCTTTCTGTGCACCCGGTGCAGCAACCGCATACGCAATCACAGTTTCCGAAAGTGAAGGCTGGTTTGAGAAAGTCAGATTCAGAAAAGTGCTCTGTGCATCGGCCACACCTGCAAGACCTTTATCAAGATTGGTAAGGTCGTATGTGTAGCTTCCAGTCACAGGAACCCCAGTCTCCAGTGTCACACGCTGAAGCTTCTCATCCACAGACAAGCCTTCAACATTAGTGAGACTGAACTCAAAACGTACTAGCGAAACCATCTGACGCATGTCCAGTTGATAGATTCCGTTTCCCTTATCCGTAATGACATCTGTTGCCTTTACATCGTATGCAGCAATCGAATTCACATCCGCATAAGTCTGTTCTGTTGGGATGGTTACGGGAATAGCCTGAAGGTTGACAACCTGCTCACTATATGGATAGTAAGCATACTTCGGTACGTCACCCGAAGTTACACTTCCTGAGAAAGTTGTTTGAGCGGCAGGAGCCGTATGATTACCCGCAAACGGTGCGTTTACTGTATTATCACCAAACACACCCACCTGATCACCTACCGACCACTCCATCAGCAAAGCTCCGTCATCTGCCATACTACCCACTTGTGTGCGGGTTGACGGCAAAGCGGAGAAGCCATCAAGCGCACTGTTAATACTAATCTGCTCTTGTGAAGGAGAGAAACTTTCGTCCATTTCCGAGCAGGAAACCATCAGGGTAGCCAACCCTAAGAAACAGCCTGTAAATCGAATATTTTTCATCTATTCTCGTTTAGTAAAAGAGTTAAGGAAGCCATCCGGCTTTAGGCCGGACGACTGTTTTCCCATTTTTTGTTTATTTAATTACACTTCCTCCTGAGGTATATGAGGCGTCAGAAGCTGCAGCATTGTTTGTTGTACCAGAGGCTTTACGCAAAGCAAACTTGAAGTTATTGTCAATAATGGTCTGAATCAGCCAGTCACTTTGATAAAGAGCACCAGAACTTGCTTGTTTATCAGCATAATTTAACAATACAATTCCCAATGAAGCATTCTGAGTACGTTTCTGCAATAATTGAACCGCATAGTTATTCAAATCTGTAGTCAGTTCAGGAATAGTAGGACTACCGTATGAATAACAACCACCTATATCATTCATGAACCAATAATTATGGCCCGTTCCATTAATATATTTATCTACACTTTCCTGGAATACCGTAGAGATTTGAGTTTTCTTTGTCGATAAATCTGCCGCTTCATCTGAATTTCCAATATGAGTAGCCTCTGAATAATACCAGTGCATTTCAGGACGACCCGTCTGATTTGAATTCGGAGATCCCCAATAAAGAGCTACATCATCCATACCTTTTGTCCATGTTGAGAACAATGCAGGAATTGTTGCATTCTCATCAATATATTGTCCCATTGATTGTCCATCATTATAATTCACTTTCAATACAATATGTCCTCCCACATCTCCAAGTTTAGTATCTGGTGTAATCTGATCCGTATATATGTTATACTTGTTATTCTGTTTTAGTTGATTCAATTCATATTCTATACCTTCAATCCAATATTGATGAGCACCTCCACCTGGATTATAATTCGAATAACTAGCAGAATTGTATGTAATCTGTACAAAAGCAAACTCATTCATTTTATTATTGTCTTGTGCTTCGGTCAATAAAGTATTCAACTGCCCTAATATTGTTTCCAGACTTTCTTTTGTATACAATTCGTTTACAGAAACACCAGTTACACTACCCGACCTATTATATGTTGTATTTATATCAGTCTGTACAAGGAATGCACGTACTCCATCTTTAAATTGAGTTGCAAGCGATTGAGTCTGGAAACAATCATTAGTTCCAGCCCCATTCCCTGATGTTGCAAATGATTGCTTACTTCCTGGCAATGAAAGCTCCGACAAATAGATATTTGGGTCCAAATTACTTAACCAATAGTTGGTACCACCAGATGTTAATGCAGGCAAAGACACACGATTCACCTTATGGGGTACAATTTCCGCTGTTTGAAGTGTTTTCGTCTTGGCTGCACCATTAATCGTTGAAACAGTAATACTAATCTGTCGTGTACCTATTGATTCCTCATTGGGAATGATAAATGCTTTTACATTAATCTTATCTCCATGTTTTAATGTAATAAACTCTTTCTGATCATTATCGAAACATGATATAGAAATACGGTTTGTTACGGTTCCATTATCTAACGGCGTACATTTACCACTCTGATCACTAATAAGACATTCAAAATCTCCTGCCAAAGCCACATTTCCACTAACACCTGTTACATTAATATTGGAGACCTGGATAGGACTACTTCCAGCAGCAGGACCATTTACGATAATCTCTAAAATAGTAACTAATGGATGAAACTTCAAAGGAATATCCGGATTATCTACAAGTTCTGATTTTTTTACAGATGTATAAGCCCACATATAAGCCAAATCTGTATCAGGAACTCCATTATATGTCGTACCATCACTAGTAGTAGAAGTTTCCCATCTTACTACTTTTTGATCTACCGGAATATTTCCTTTTATTCGTCCATCCGTTTCAGTACCGAGCACAGCTTTTGCCGGGTAAAAACCATAAAAACGATGCTCGTCACTGCTTCCCCACTGCAAACCTGCTCCATCACCACTTTTCGTTACAGCTGAAGATGTTGCAGGATTATTAGAATCAGGAGTAATTTTATAATCTACAAGCTGAGTTGCAGGTTGTGATGCTTGAGGACAATATATAGCGATTTCATCATCCTGCTCCCAATATACTGGGAAATACCAATTACCTTCACCATCTTGTGTAGGAGTACCATATTCAGTCCTAGTATCCACTTTATCTGGCGTTGAAATACCAAAACTTATTTCATCTCCAACCTGAATAGGAGTTCCTATCTCTTCTCGATCATTGCAACTGCCCAAGATTACAAAAGAAGTTGCAATTATACTAAAAAGTTTCAAATTCATATTTCCTAATTTTTTAAATTACTATCAATCCCAATCATTCCAGCTAGGATTATTCAATCCTTGCCCCTCCTCATTGTTATCAAAATAATTTCCAGAATTTCCAAATCCATGTCCCTCAATAGAGACTCCCTTATCATGCCCCTCTCCTTCTTCAAAAATCGAGGCCTTCATAAACCCTTGCTCCAGTTCTACCTCCAAACAAGTAGTTTGCGGAGCTTCATACTCTTTTTGTTCTTGATTCTTCATAAAATCCTCACTTTCTTTTTAGATTTAAAAAATTAACTTCAGTCTTCCTAAATAAGACCCTTACTAAACTCTCATTTTGTTTTTTCATACGCATTTATTTAAAAAACCAGTTTTTCTTTCTCTTATGTCCATAGCCGTAACCGTAACCATAGCCGTAACCGTAACCGTAACCATAGCCATGATGTTCCGGATTAGCACCATTCAGCAGCAAGGCCATGTTCTTCAGCTTTTTATCTTGATAAAGTTTCTCTATATCTGGTAACTGACGACGGTCGAGTTTGCCTGCACGTACCACAAAGATGGTCAGGTCGGCTATACGGTTCGCAATCACTGCATCGGCCACGAGTCCTACCGGCACGTTATCAACGATAATGTAATCGTAACGGGTACGCAGTTCATTCATCAGTTCGTCCAGACGTCCGTCCATCAACAGTTCGGCCGGATTAGGCGCCAAAAGCCCTGAAGGAATCAGGTCAAATCCTTCCAGATGCTGGATGATGTCGTCCACCTTCACCGTATTGTCCGACAGATAATTGGTAACTCCCACGCGGTAATGTCCAAAACGACGGCTCAAAGTTCCCTTACGAATATCCAGGTCCACCATAACCACCCGCTTTTTCATATAAGACAGACTCATTGACAGGTTGCGGGCAATAAAGGTCTTTCCAGCCCCGATATTAAATGAAGTAAAGGTAATTACCTGTGCAGGTTTGTCTTTCTTGGTCAGGAAAGCCATGTTGGTACGTAAAATACGGAAGGCTTCCGACACAATATCGTCTCCCTGTTCTTTTACTACCATAACATTCTTCCGATGGTCTTTCATCGCTTCCTTATCCAACGGAATTTCACCGAGATAAGGCACGGAAGTAGCATCTTCTATGTCTTTCCGCCCGTGAACCCGCGTATCCATAAAGAGAATAGCCAGACAAACCGCCCCCGGCAAAGCGATTCCCACCAGCAAACCCAGCAACAGAATACGGTTGCGGTTAGGTGAAATAGGAGCACTGCCTCCTTCTGCTCCGTCTATCACACGGGCATTGTTATCGGCCATGGCTTGTGAAAGGGCATTCTCTTCACGTTTGTTCAACAGGAACAAATAAAGGGCTTCCTTGATTTTCTGCTGACGCTCGATAGACAGCATCTGACGTTCTTTTGTCGGAATGGCTGTCACCCGGCTTTGGGCACGCATTTCACGGTTCTGTGCATCATTGCGCTTCACATTCAGACTGACAATCATGTTATCTACAGCCCGGATAATGCTTTGCTTCATGGCACGAAGCGAGTTGTTCAGCTCCTGTACTACAGGATTGTTCACACTACTGTCGTCTATCAAATGGTCACGTTTCAACTTAGCCGCATTGTAAAGACTAATCTGATTTTCAATGTTCATATCACTGATTCCTGTATTAGAGGGTATCAGGTCGGTCTCCTTGCTGGGATCCGTCAGGTAGTCTTTGATAAAATTAGCCAGACGAAGCTGGGTTTCCAGTTCCATGGCATCGGCATTGTACTTCTGCGATTCGTTCATATACATGCCTGCCGAGGAAGCGATGTCCACAATCTGATTCTGCTGCTTGAACGATTCCAGGTTGGATTCCACGTTTCCCAATTCACGCTCAATGATGATAAGACGCTCATTGATAAAGTTGGCGGTATTCACAGCCACTTGGTTTTTCTCCTTGATGGCCTCTTCATTGTACACCGTAATCAGTGTATTCAGCACATCCTCCGCACGGGCCGGGGAACTGTCTTTCAAAGCCAGGGTAAGGATGGAAGATTCCTCTTCTTCCTGCTGAATGCCCAACGCATTCTTATAATAATTCACCATCGATTCTACCGGACGCTTCTGTACTCGTATAGGCGTATTCAGCCAGGAATCGCGCAAATAATTGGTCGCAGTCACCACCACGTTCATCCCTTCGGCAATCGCTACCGTATCGTTCAATGCCACCTCATACGACGGCTTCGCTTCAATTCCTGAGAAATCGGAAAGTGTCACGGTCTTCGCGTCTTTCAAAGTCATCGTAAAAGAAAAGCTTTGTTCGGGCAACGCATCCGGCAGGCTGACCAGCACGGGTGATTCATTATATAACTCATTACTGCGCAAACCGTCCTTTATCTGATAGCTCACATCGGCATGTACACGCTGCACTACCTCGCGCATCAGTTTCTTGGAGCGGAACTGCAATATTTCATTGGCCACATTCACCTTGTTAATAAAATTATCGAAGCGGTCCAGACCGGAAGTACTGGCTTTGTTCGACGGGTCTTTGATAATGACCGTGGCCGAGCGAAAATATACCAGCGGAGCACGAGCATAATTATACCATGCTATTCCACCGCAAATCAGAATGGAAAGTAAGAACCATTTCCATTGAGAAGCCAAATACATGAACAAATCCACTATATTCAGCCCTTGTTCATTCTTGTTAGAAGAATTGTTCGTCTGCATATCGTTCTGTAACTATTAGTTAGAATCATCCTTTACTTAAGTACCCATAAAAGCGAACATACAGCCGTTACTACAGACAGCAAAGTAGTTGCCACCTGCCATCCCCGGTCTTCTACATCCTTCTTCCGGTACTTAGGCTCTACATACACAATGTCATTCTGCTGAAGATAGAAACAGGGTGAATCGAATACATCCTTTGTGCGCAGGTCGTGCATGAAAATCTGGCGTTCACCTCCCACTTCACGAATTACCGCCACTCGGTCTATCTTGGCTTTTGAAGTCAGGTCGCCCGCCTTGGCAATGGCTTCCAGCAACGTCACACGATCTCCGTCTACGGTGTATGTACCATTGCTTCCCACTGCTCCCAGAACCGTATATTTAAAATTCAGGAACTCAATGGAAACCAACGGGTCTTTCATGTATTCGCCCTCTTCTATCTTATTCTTGATCAAGTCGCGCACTTCGCTTACTTTCATTCCTTCAATGTGTAACTTGCCCAGAATCGGGAAATCAATGTTACCGTCTACATCCACGCGATAACCCTTCTCGTTTACTTTACTTGAAGCATCTGCCGTCACATTTCCATCCGATCCCACCCGGAATGTACCATCGTAAATGTTAAACGGAATGGCCAGTTCCGGATTCTTACAGCTGACGGTGATACTCAAACGGTCATCCCGATGTACTACCGCCTCGTATTTGGTATCAATGGGATACTTCAGTCCCATTTCCATATCCTGCAAATACACAAAATTCTTGCGCGATGCACAGGAAGTTAACAGCAACACGGCAAGCAAGCTTGCCCATAAATAGACTGGTTTTTTCATACTCTAGGTATAGTTAAATTATTAGTAATTTATTATTTGTCTGTTTGAAGTAACATATCCCGGCACAACAAAGCTGCCTCCTCATCGGGCCTGCATTCCAGCATCCCTACAGGGGTCTGTTCTACCATCCGGATTAATGTATCATAAAGACAGGCACGCAATTCCGCATCCTGAAGAATGACGCAGCACCCAGGAAAAAGTGTAATGAAAGCCTCCACCTCTTTCTGGCGAAAAAAGCGGTTTACAGGAGCCTGCTTCAAACGCACCATTCCACCCACCGGATAAGAGAGCGGCTTATAGCAAGGAGTCTTGCCACTCCAAGGAGTACCGTAGGCATACACTCTCCCATTCACAATACGTAAGGTCGGATTATCATCATTCAGCAATTCAGTTCCCGGGATATATTTCAGCCACAACGCAGAATGTGTACTTTTACCCGTTCCACTCTTCCCCATAAAAAGGAAAGCCTGGTTCTCACAAAAGACAGCCGAAGCATGAATGGATACGGCATCCCGGTAAAGTACAGCCTGTGAATAAGCAATACGAAGCAAGGAAGACAATGCATGCCCAGCCCGTTTATCGTCTTCGTGCAAAAACACGCTGACAACAGAAAAACATCTATCGGCTTGCATGACATGCAATGTTCCTCCCTGTTCTGCAGAAAGCGTGACGCAGTATCCTTCTGCTTCTTTATACAAACTAACGTAGCCCATATCGCTGAGCGTATTTTCTATCAATTCCCCCGAAGGCATCGCCACATTTCTTTCTGCTGAAGCATACACCGTACATTTCAGCAGTGTTTCTTGCTTCCCCTCATTCTTACCATGAAAAGCACGGAAAGAAGGCAGCAAAGTGTCTGCATCCCATTCATCCGGAAGACTGACACTCACTTTAAATCCTGCGATAGAATATTTATGTTCCATCCTCACTCAATCTAATTGTCCTTTCAACAAACTGGAAAACACCCAAAAACCTTCTTTGGGTGCATACTGAAATGCAAAACGGGCATTACGCTGAAAAGCGCATGCAGTGTGCCACTTACCGGCCAAAGGCGATTGAGACTTCCGCTGATACCCGGACACATACTGGCCAAAGTTACCGCCCCGCCAGATAATATCAAGTAAGGAAGACGAGTCGGCAGCTACCTCCTGATATGGAAGATATTCCAAAGGAAGTCCCAGATGCTCCACCAGAAATGCATGCAGCAACCGTTGCCACCTACCCATCCCCAATTTTAATGTAATCTTCTTTATTTCTTCGGATTCCACTTCATCGTGCAACTTATAGCAACTGCGAGCCATATCACACAACTGACGCAATCCGATTCCCCAGCCCAAAGCATGCTTCAAGATGTGCAGACTTTGAAGCTGGAGGTTCAATATAGGAGAAGGAATCCTTACCTCCCGGCCCCTCTCCAACTCCATACGGTCATAACCATATTTCTGTTCTAATTCTTTTGCATAGCGTTGTAAAAACGGATTATGCAAATCCAACAAACGTATATGATGCTCTACTTCCACTCCCTTCCATGTGTAGACCACACTCTGGTCTGCATGTACTTTTTCCTGCAAGCCACATTGATGAACAAGGGAAAAAGCTTTCTCAAAAGTCTGACGACTATCAAAATAAAAATCGATATCCCCACATTCCCGCAACAAAGGGGTTTCATATAATCGGGCAATTCCCTGCCCTTTCTGCAATATCGGATAAACTCCACGCTCCTCAAACCATTGCACCAATGCTTCCAGCACCCTGTTCATCCGCATATTCTTACGCTCTATGGCATCTGTCTCAGCCATCCAGCGAACCAGCAACTCATCTGCCGGTAAAAAATGTTCGGCTAAATACTGTACACCCTGGGAAACAATTCCGGTAACAGTCTGCTGCCTTGACAAAAGGTACAACCTCTTCCACTCATCTACAGACAACGGGAAACAAGACAAATCCTCTATCTTCCGTTCCCATAATCCAGCCTTCAACAACACAAGTAATGCCTTCTGTACCTTATTCATATCTTTTTTGCAATAAAACCTTTCCTACTCAATCAACCCAAAAGCTTGCCAGTCTGCCAACTGCTTCTCCAAATCACGGCGGGCCACCTCTTTATCGACATTATACTCCTGACACAAACGTTCTGCCAGTTCATCCAATGTATTACATCCCTCAGCCACACGCTGCCATATCCATGCTGCTGTCTGATTCAAGCTGTATACCTTACTCATATTTACATTGCCTGCGCAGGCATCCACAATCATATAACGATTGCCAATCTGACGCAGTTGAATTCCTTTACGTATCTCTATCTTATTCATATTCATGTGAAAATTATTAGAATTTCTTACCCATAAAAATAGACATGGCTGTCAGCCATACAATTTTAATATCCATCCATAAAGACCGGGTACGCATATATTCCAGATCCATTCTCAGACGCTCCAGCATCTTCTCCATCGTATCGGTATAGCCGTTATAAAGAGTTGCCTTAGAAAACAATCCCGGACGCAAGCAATACAACAACTCATAATCCGGATTGATGGCCTTAATCTTATCCACGAAATACTTTCGCTCCGGGCGCGGTCCCACAAAACTCATCTCCCCCTTCAACACATTCCATAGTTGAGGTAATTCGTCCAGGTGATGTTCCCGCAAAAAACGTCCGATCCGAGTCAATCTCTGGTCATTTTTCTGACAAAGTGTCGGCTTTCCATCTGATTCCGAATCGACCGACATTGAGCGAAACTTATACAAGATAAAAGGCTTTCCGCCATACCCGATACGTTCCTGGCTAAAGATTACTGGTCCCCCATCTTCATGTTTGATCAACCAGGAAATGAGCAAAAACACCGGTGAAAAAATAATCAATGCTATTAAACTCACTATCACATCAGCCATACGTTTCACCCTACAAGCCGCAACCGACATCCCCGCATTCTGAAAATAATAATGCTCGGCCGCATAAGCCATCATGGCTTTGGACATAACATCTTCTTTATTTGCATTTTTCATAACTCCAAGTATATGGTTAAACATTTCTCTATCATACGTTCCTTCGTAAACATTTCACGATAACGCTTGGCCGCACCCTCCGAAAAATTCCGGTATACTTCCACATTCTCTGTTACCGCCCTGATAACCCGTGCCAAGTCCTGTGCATCCCCCGGTTCCGCATTCATCCCCGACACACCTTCTTCATTCACCCACGCCACTCCCGACTGAGGTATTCTGGTGGCCACTATCGGTTTACCGCACGACATCGCTTCTATCTGTACAATACCAAAAGCTTCCGTTTTCAGCACACTGCTCATGCAAAACACATCACAAGCCCCGTAATACGCAGGCAAATCCTCATCGCTGACTCTCCCCAGAAGTTTCACCTCGTTTTGCAAGTTCAAAGAAGTGATTTCATTCTGCAGTTCTTCCTTCAATGGCCCCGTACCCCCAATCAATACCACAAAATCATCTTTCAGGTACTGAGCTGCTTCCACCAGATAGCGATAACCTTTGTAAGTCACCAGACGTCCCAGTGAGAACACAATCTTCTTACCCGGATACTCTTTTCTGATTCTCTCCACCGCTTCCGGCAAAGGTCGCATCGGCTCCACTCCAATAGGCAGACAGACTGTTTTATGCTGCACATGTTGCAAAAAAGGAGATTCAGCCAGATAAACGGGAGAAGTTCCCACAATCACATCGGCACGACGCAACAGCCATTGCTGTAAAGGCCGATACAACTTCAGCAACATTTTCTGCTTTTGGATGTCACTATGCCAATGAAGTACCACTTTCCCTTTATAGCCCGAAAGGAACAAAGCCAGACAGGCCATCGGATCAGGATGATGTATGTGAATAATATCATACCCCCTACAGATTTTACGCAAGGTAAAAATCATGGAAGGGGAAATCATTGTTGCGCAAGCCTTCACCCACGTACGTGTGCAAATGAGCCGGCCATGCTCATTCAGTAAAATAGTCCGATCATCTCCTTCCTCTGCAGCACACAGCATGTGACACTCTATCCCTTTTTCGGACAATCCCTTCATTAAATCAAATGCAACCTTTTCTACCCCGCCACGTATAGGATAGAATTTACCTAGCTGCAACACCTTTAAATTCCTCACATTCATAATCTTCAATATCAAATAATGCAGATTCTGCTTTTATAGACAACTGATTATGCCAGGCCTTTTTATCAATCAGACCAGCTTATGGCTTATCAGTCTGTTGCGAACGATTTCGAAGCAACTCCGGATAGTTACGCCGCATATATCCTCCCAGACTCTTATAGTTCAATCCCAAGCGCTGAGCTATCGATTTCAGTGTTTCAGCAGTACTCATATACAGCTGTCTGGCCTCCGCATATTTCTCTTCACTCCGCTGCAACACCTTTTTCCCGTTCTCCGTTTTCGTCATCCCCTGCCGTTGAGCCAATGACGGTTCATACTTATGAAGATAATCTCTGAACGTCTCCGGATGAAGATTAAACTCTACCGCCACCTGAGCCACAGGACGCGGATTACTCTTCAAACTGGCAATAGCTTCCTCATACTTTGCTGAAGCTGTTTTCATTCTCCGGGACCTATCTACCAGTTCCTTATGCCATTTATGCAAATACGCCCGGAAGCCTTCTGACGGCACCCCCGTACGACGGACAATTTCTTTCATCGTCAAAGCCGTATCCTTATAAAGTGCCAATGCTTCCGCATACCTTTGTTCCGTTTGAGAAGAAGGCCGGTGAATACGCCCGTTCCCCGTCAAATCACCGGGAGACATTCTGCCACTTGCCTCTTTCCGCTGCGTTCTTTTTTGCTTCAGCAGCTCTTTGTGATAAAACCGCAGATGCTGCACCAGTCCTCCTTCAGAAACCTTGCACAAGTCCGCAATTTCAGGCAGTGTATAATGAGTAGTTTCATACAAACCTACCGCCTCAGCATATTGCTCCACGCATTCCGGACGAGCTCCACGCCAGACATTATCGTTGATTCCCAGCCGGCGGCGTACCTTTTCGCGCCACACCAGCGTATCCTCATAATGAATGCGCATGAAATTCGCCAGCGACGTACCATCCAGCCCGAACTTACGGGCCACTTGCGACAAGTTCAAATCGATATAATCCAAAGAATCACAGGCAGCCACCGCATCCTTATACTTGGCATGCGCATTTACATTCTGCTGTCCTACAGCCTTTATCTTAATTACCTCCGGCAGTTTTCCATCTGCTGAAATCTGATTCCTCCGCAGCACCAGTTCACGCCAGTACCGCCGTAAGTAATTCCCCAGGCCTCCCACCGGCACATTACACTTCTCAGCAATAGCTGCCAGAGACATATCAGTATCCGCATAAAGCTCCACCGCCTTCTCATATTTACAATGCAAGGCATACCGGCGCAACAGCACAACTTTCTGTCTGTTCGTCAAAGAAACGGCTTCGCCCTCGAAGCCTAACAAAGGATTCATAGTGATTAGTCTACGCAGTTAACCACGTTTCGTCAGTTCGTCGTACAAACGGATATAGTCAGAATAACGATCTTCTTTTTTAAAATGCTTCAATGCATATTCCCGGCATCGGCCCTGATAATAAGACTTGCCCCGCTGCCGTATAGTTCTTGCCGCTTCCAGCAATCCCTTATAATTACCCTGCTCCACTACAAAGCCGGTTTCATCTGTCACAGCTTCCACACTCCCCCCTGTACGATAAGTAACCACCGGAGTACCACAAGCTATCGCCTCCATATTAACCGTAGGATAATTATCCTGCCAGGTAGGATTGATAAACGCATCTGCCATGGAGTACAATCCTGCCAACTGCTGTATATTCTCCGTCCGGGCTATACCAATGATATTTTCAGGCAGTCTCTTTCTTTCTTCCGGTTTAATACCTACCAGCACAATCAGTTCCTCTTTCTTCAGAAGAGCAGCCATCTGAATAAAATCATCCAGCCCCTTTTCCCGGCTCCAGATACTGGCCACTCCCAGCAACACATGTCTGTCTCCCAGCCCGTATTTCTCCCTTACTTCCTGTGCATCGTACACACGAAAAACCTCCGTATTGATACCATTATGAATCACCCGGAAATTATATCCGCAGAAAAAAGACTTCTGCATCTCTGACCTTATCCAGTCGGATACCGGCACAATCACCAGTCTGTCCTGAGGCATGGAAGTAAAAGCCTCTTTTTTATCCAGGTAGTTCTTTCGGCTACGGTCCACCCACAAGCTTGCCGGGAACTCCCTGCGCTGAGGACACTGTGCACATCCATCCTGCCAACGGTTGCAGTTCACATAAGAATAATAATAACAATGTCCCGTATAAAGCCAGCAGTCGTGTACAGTCCACACCACCGGAATATTACATTTTGACAAGTAGTCAAACAAAATGCGATAGTTTAGGAAATAGCCATGAATGTTGTGAATGTGAATCACATCCGGCTGAATCTGTTCAATCTGATGGATAAACTGCCGGGTAGCCTGTGAAGACGCCAGCCCATGGCGGTCAAACAAGCGCGTTTCCAACCCATGCCACGCCACACTCCATTTTCCACCCACCGGCACCAGCTTTGAACTACAAGGCTTTATTCCATCACGTCCACGGCTGTAAGCAATATAACTCTGCCAGCCGTTCTGCATAGCCAGTTCCCCAATTTCCTGCATGATGCGCCCCGTAGAAGTAGAGACACGCAGCACCGGATTTATCTGAAGCAATGTTTTCATTTTGCAGTTATTGAAGTAAACAGACGAATCCATTGTGCCATGACCGCCTGTTCTGAATAAGTGTCCACCACTTTTCGGGCATTCAGCGACAGCATTTTCCGATAAGCTTCATCCTCCATCACTTTCATCATCGCATCAGCCAACGCCTGAATATCTCCATTCGGAACCAACAAACCATTTATACCGCTTTGGATAATATCTTTCGGACCACACTTATAGTCAAACGATACCACGGGAAGCCCGCAGGCCATCGCCTCAATCATCACCATCGGAAAACCTTCATAATTGGAACTCATCACCAGCATGTCACTCTTCACATACTCTTCCCCTATCTGCTTGGTAGGCCGGTTAAGGCAGACAGTATTCTGCAGTTCCGCCTTATCAATCATCTGCTGCAGCATCTCCTGCCATTCTCCCTGACCATAAATATCCAGTTTCCAGTCGGTAAACTTCCCGGTATGCTGAACCAACTCCCAAGCCTGAATCAGGCGGTCAAACCCTTTCTGGTAGTCCAGACGTCCCACCGCAATCACCCGCTTGTTCATCACATCCGAATAAGCATCACTCACATGCATGGCTGCATTGGGAATCACCTCGATGTTGGGTAAATCTCCCCAATACCTCCTGTCTTCATTGGTCAGCACCACAAACTTGTCAAAGCGGCGCACTATCTGTTCATCCTGCCGTGTACGCAGTTTATCAATCCATCCCAGCAACCCTTTCCGTCCATACTGCAAGCGGAAAAACTTACAATAATGCAACTCCAGCACTTTCTTGCTTCCGTCCTTTATATCCGGGATAAACGAAGATTCAGAAGGGTAAAGCGACACCACAATGTCCGGTTTCTCTTTCAGAAGCAATGCCGTCAGTTTCCGTTTATGCTCCTTCCTTTTACGGAGATAGCCGGTTATCTTTTTCCATGCCCCCTTTTCATTATCCTCCGAGTAATTGATTTCCAGATCTGTCATGCGCACCTTCTCCGGGAACGGATAAAAAGGAGGACGCTGATGCTGGTCAGTAGTAACCACAGAAATCTCCCATCCAGGAAGTTGTGAAAGGTAAGTAACCTTATTCAGAAGTACCCTTTCCATCCCTCCGGGGTTATATGTGGAGTGGGTGCAGTAGATGATTTTCATGATGTAAATTTATCAGGTAAAGATTTCTGTTCTGCCATTCGATTATCTTCCTCACCAATGCAAAGGAACAATGCAAATACCAGGAATATATCTGAGGAAACCTTAAACCACACCGCAAAATTCAATAATAAAATAACAAAAAAAAGACTTCGGTACGAAGCAAAACGATTCATACACACCTTAGCCACCTTATACATAAAAAGACTAAAAGCCATCAATCCCATTAAACCAAAATAAAAGATGAATCGCAAGTATCCCACATCGGTGCCTTTATAAAATCCTCCCCATTTAGGACCTGTATAATAAGGATCCGCATAATAAGGATTATCAAAATAGCCATCTCCTATAAACCATGTCTTCAGATTATCAGGAAATACATACATGTTTTGAAGAATCTCATTGGAATGTACTTCCCATCTTCCTTTTTCTACTAGACTAAAGAATCCTTCAAAGCCAAAACGAAGATTTGCTTGAAACCCTGGATTTGTATAATATCCATAAATTACCAACAAAATAACGGCACACAATATACCGACAAACCATCCTAACATCTGTCTCATACCCGAATCTATCCGGAAAGTATAAATCCGAGAAACAAAAAACAAATAAGCCAAAGCTACTATTACTCCTACCGTCGTGGTACGAGATATCATATTTCCAATTATAGCAATTACAAAAAAAGCCACCAAATACAATCCTATATATTTCTTTTTATCTGAGACTGAGAATTTCAACAAGAGACTGATAATCATCACTAAAATCACCGAAAAGCGAGAACCTGCTACATCCAGACTAGCCCCAATCCCATACATCCGGTCTTCCATCTTCCCCATAAATCCAGTACTACCTAAAAAACTATCTACAAAGTTTTTTAAGGGTGGATATTGTGTCATGGTAAAGGCTATCAAACACTGAGCCACACATACCACAATCAAATAATTACATACCAGTTCCACAGAAATATGTCCGTGCAGTTTTGTGATGGCTTGAGTTACCACGTACGCTCCCGAAAGCCAGACCCACATTGAAATAATATAAATAGCATAGGTGTAATCATAAGTATCATTCCATGTGACAGCAAAGAAACCAATCAACGACACCAGTCCCGCAATCAACGACAGTTGAAAAAAATCTCGATCAATTACCGACTTTCGCCCACGTGCCAATTGAGTAATCAATATCACTAATCCTATTCCAGCCATTGCCATCTTCGTATTGATGCCTGGCAAAAAGGTAAATTCAAAAGGGAAAAAATAAAAACTGGTCAAGATGGTAAGTAATACCATTCCGACTATCCGAAATACCCACATAGTTATCGATAAATCAATCCGTATATAACTTTATGTATACATGTATAATACAACCATATCACCCAAAACTGGTGTTTCCAAGCCAACCATTGCAAACCACGGCTCCGCCATGATAATTGCTTATTTTGTAAAATATACTGATTAGCCTCAGGGTACCAGGACTGCCATAGTTTATATTTAGAAAAATCATCCGTAATCAGGAAAGGGAACTTCACATCCAATTGAAAAAAAGCCATTTCTTTTTTTAATTGCTCTCCAAATAATTGCTGTAAGTCGCTCAGCAATAACGATACATTATGTTGTAGTTCCTCCAAATGCCGATTAGAATAGGTCTTGCTGAAAGCTCCTGTATTAAGCTGTACATAGTGATAGAAAGCTTTCGGCAAGTAAGCCACCTTAGAGGCACGGGCAAAAAGGCTCATAATAGTCATATCTTCCCCCATCCCGTAACCCGAAGGAAACTTTATATCATTTTCCACATATAGTGACCGACGAATTAACTTGTTCCACACATTAAATTTCATCACTCCGCTCAACATTCCCTTCAGAGCCTCCATAGGCGTCTGATATTCAGGCTGCTTCATATATCGTTCGTTCTTGGCAAACGACAACCACCAATCACACCACACGATATCCGCATCCGTTTCCGTTGCCTTACGATAAAGCTGTTCGAGCATATCCGAATCCACAAAATCGTCACTATCGCAATGAAAAATATATTCTCCTTGGGCCACTGCTAAGCCAGTATTGCGAGCGGCTGGCAACCCTTTATTCTCGGTATGGGTGAGAACCTTTACGCGGTTGCTTCGTTCCGGATATTTAGCAATTACTTTACGTAATACTGAGATACTGCTATCTGGAGAAGCATCATCTACAAAGATAAACTCCACATCCGTCAACGTCTGTTCCATCAAGGATTGAACACAACGAGCGACAAAAGGCTCAACCTTATATATCGGAATAACCACAGATACCTTATATAATTCTTTTTCCATAGACGAAATAGCGAACTAAAATCTTTATACGCTTCCAAAGAGATAACTGATCAAAGATATTCAAGCGATGATAAAAAAAATCGAAGTAAAATTTTTCATTAAAAAAAGGTGACTTTCGATAATATTCCCACCAGAGATCAAAATTGATACAATATCCTTTCCAAGGTTTCTGCCCATTGTAGTGAACAATCCCTTGTTTTAAAGCTTTATCTATATCACTTTGATTCCATAATTTCAAAATAGACTCATTATTATAAATTGAAGCTTGAACAATAAATGTTGACAAACAAAATTCTGGAGATAAATATTGTATTTTTCCTCTACACACTATATTCAAGATGTCCATATCTTGAAATTTATAATCGTTTTTAGCCTGTTCTTTAAATAAAGGAATTAAATTATCTTCTTTTATTTTCTTTGAGTTTATAATCAGATTACCGGAATAAATAATCTTTTCCGGATCTAAATGCAGTTTTTCAGTATAATAGTGTTTATAGTCAGGTACTAAATGAGACAAAGAGTTAACCCCTGCTACATAATAATCTGCTAAATCCGTATTTGCATAGATAGCAGATAAATCCGAACGAAATATTACATCCACATCAGAATAAATAATTCTATCATATTCGGGTATCAGCTCAGGTATTAATAACCGATAATAAGCAGGCGTCGTTATCCCCCGAATTTCAAAAGCAGAATCAAATGTACTGTCAACCTGTCGATATTGGATACGACAATTCTTATAATACTGCGAAATCTGATTCAAGCCTTCTTTTTTTAATACAATGTTAGATGCATGTAAGATGAAGATATCATAAAAAGTATCTTCATGAGCATTCGTCAACAATGAAGATAGACAAACACAGGCCGGTAAACTCAGATTATTATCGAAAGCAAAAACTATGGGAATCGTATGCATATTAAATCATTTTCTTTATTAAAGGAAGATTCTTATATTCTTCACTTTTGATAAAATCAATAGCCTCTTTTATAGCTCTATATTTTAACTTAAGGATGTCAAGATTACATTTCAAAGTAGATATAAATAAAGTGAAACCTAAGGCATACCCTATACAAATAATACTCCAGAATCTACTAAAAAAATCTTTGTCAGGCTGATAAATGAAGCGGTACCAAAAAATAGTCTTAAAACGGAAATCAGAATAAATCAACATCCGTTCTTTATCCTCATTCATCATAGATGTTCCTGCATCAAGATGTTTAATTCCACTTCCAAACCATGTTAATTGCCTTAGTCCAGACAGATACATTTTATAATACATAACTTGATCATCTCCTAAAGCGTATTTCAAACTATCCATCCACCATTCTTCTTCAAAATGAATTTTTAAGAAATCAGTTTTTTTACAAAGAAAACAAGCTGCAGCATTCGTCTGCGACCAGTAAACTTGCAGTTTCGGATGGTTGTTATACGAGTAACCAGAGTTGCGCATAACTTTATATCCCCATTTGCCGTCGTCTTTTCTCGCCACCATCCTTCCGGAAAGCATCATCATACATTTCCCTAAAAAGGGACGTTCTGCATTTGGGAATATATCAGGAGAAATAACATCTGCATGATTTTTTTCTAAAAAAGAATACATCTTCTCTACAAAATTATCAGGCAAAAACAAATCGTCATCCAAAAACAGAATAAACTCTGTGTCTACTTCATGATAGAGTAAAGCACGTTGTGCCACCATACCTTTTTTCACATAGATATATTGCTCTTTCCCAATGGTTTCCTTCGGAATAGCATATCCTTCAGCAATATAAACTAAAATCTTTGAAGGCTGAACAGTTTGCCTATTCAAAGAGTCTAATAAGATTTGATATTTCTCTCCAGCAGTACCTAAAGTACGAATAACAGCAGTATAATTCATTTTTGTTTTCTTAATCTTATAGGATATAAGTTAATAAATTTCGCACTATGAATAAATAAAGCTATTGTCTTCATTAAAAGAACCACTATCACATATATATAATCCCTATATTTACGTTGCCCTATTTCGAAAAATAACTTTTCATAATCAGTATCCCCATACAGCATCCCTTTATATTTTGTTCCATAATCTATTCGAATACGCTCTGGAATCAATTCTTCTAAAACCTGCTGGTATTCTAAATCAGATAATACTCGATTATGTGAACTAAAACCGTTCAAATCATAAATTACAATATTTACATCTATTGCTTGATATGAACAATTTTCAAAGATTAATGACTGTAGAAAAAATTGTAAGCATCCGATAAAGTACACATTGTAGATTCATAAAACAACAAACTCTTCTT
>OOBT01000539.1_pt1 | contig 23853 bp, 21 predicted proteins | sample 1671551 | NCBI WGS metagenome assembly OOBT01 (sample SAMN06348168, study PRJEB24527) | human gut metagenome | reverse complement strand
GATTAAAATTGGGTTGCCGGAAGCATCTAATGCACGTACCCATTTTGCGTCACTTTTCTGTGGTAACTGGTTTTCGAATTGATCTGCCATAATTGTAATTTTTTTAAATGGTTATTAAATGATATTTTATAATTCCTGCATAGCTTCTACCATCTGTGGCGAACAGTGTCCAGATACAAAACTCTGTAAATATGTGAACTCATCATCTGAAAGTTCTATATCTCCATCAGAATGGTAAATACGAAGGGCTAAATCCATCCCTCGTATATCACCATACCGATATATCAGATTGGCCAAGTCAAGCCGAACATCCTGTTCCAGCTTTTGAGTATGGTCGATACCAGACCAGAATCGCATTTTTTTAAAGTTTACTTTCTTCATATAGCTGATATTAAAAATTATGATTAACCACAGGTATATTGAACCCAATATCCCTGATCATCCCGTACAAAAAATCTGGATACATCATCATTTATAACCAGAGAGCTTGCACCTCCGGAATTATTGGGATTGCGGAATGAACCGGATAAGGTTATAGCACCACTGCCTGAAACTCTTTTCATATAAAGAATTTTCCCAGCAGGTGAAGCAGATGTACTCGGCATGGTGACTGTGATATTCCCAGAGTTACCAAAAATGAGAAAGTCATCGTTCGCATTGATGGTTGCAGAGGATGTTATTCGTCGTGTGTTGACAACAACACCATTAATTCTGGTTTTTTCCGTACTTCTAGCCAACAGCGAGACATTTCCATAGGCCTGAATAGCCTGCCCATATCCGGATGCATTACAGAGTGCCTTGATCGCAATAGAATCAGATGAACCGTAAGTTTCAGCACTGATACAGATTCCACTATCGTGTCGTACCTGAAGCATTGCACTTGTACCCCGGTTAACTGAAAATAATTTGGTTGAACTGTTGTTATAGTTACCAATGCTGAGAGACACATCTGCAGCCAGATTATTCAGACTCTTTGCACCGATTGAGAATCCTCCGATAGTTCCGGAGTCTGCGGATATATTACCTATAAATTTACCTGTAATCTCGGCATTGACACAATGGAAATACCCGGTATTCCCATTCAGGATCATGTTTGCAACTCCATTTGTTGACTGTTGTGATTTCATCACACCACCACTAAACATAAACCCTGCGACATTGGCTCCGTCAGAAAACAATGTATCGGTGGCAATATTCACCAGCTTGTTCATTGCTTCCCAGTTATCATCGCCGTTAGCTGATGTCGGCGCATCCGTAACCGTCGAGCCTTGAGTACGAACAAGGAAGTTATAATAAACCCCGTTAAAAGGATGTATTACCTTGTCACGATAGTCTGCACTCCACTCGTATGATTCTCCCGAACGCCATGGGCCACGATCACGTGGGAAAGCTCCCGTAGCCCCGGTAGCACCAGCTTCCGCTACTCCGATTCCTATTTCTGCCACATAATTGTCTGACCAGGCATTAGCTTCCGAGGATGACCAATAAGCACGGACTGCAAACTGTGTGCAGCCGGAAGCCGCCGGAACAGAGATGGAAGCCGACTGCACCGGACCGGCATGAGAGCGCCAGGAACCGTCATATTTTCTTGCAACCAACCACAGTTCGGCACACTTACCAACAACTCCGTTACGGTTTTTCTTACAACTGACGGTAAAAGCTGACGGAGACATACTGCCAGTCGATGTATAAGCTATTGAACTGCATGAACTATCCAACCAGTATAATGTCGGTGGCTCAATATTAGTGAGTCGCTGCCAGTCGGGATGCAGTGTGTTTGTTGATGGAGTTCCAGCCAAAAGATATCCCTGTGGTGTACGGACATAATTACCATTATTGTATTTAGCAATGGCATACGGTGGTGCACTGGTATCACGCAGTGCTACAAAAGCATTTTCAGCAAATTCTACCGCTGAGTTTTTCTTGTAAGGAACATTGCCTGAAATCCATGCTCCGCATGGGATAAAGCTGGCACCGGGAGTACCATTCTGTCCGGGTGTACCTTGAGGACCTTGGGGACCTTGAGGCCCCTGCGGACCTGTTGCACCGGTATTCCCCTTATCTCCCTTGTCACCTTTGGAACCGCTCACACATACTGCGTTTGTTGTGGTTTTGGAGTTATCCGTATAAGTGATAACGGAACGTGTCCACATGTATTTCCCATTTTGCCATGCCGGAACTGTTGTTGACCAGCTTCCTCCTGTTGTCGAGGACGAAGAAGCAGACAGATAATATTCTTCAACAATCGATTTCACTCCTTTGCCTGCCGCACCTGTATTGCCGGTTGCTCCTGTATTACCCTTCGCTCCGGTTATACATACGGGAGCTGTTTCCTTTGTCGTTTCATCCGTATATGTGACTTTTGTCTTCGACCACATGTATTTGCCGTTAACCCATTCCGGGGAAGTTGTCTGCCAGCTACCACCTGACAATGAAGTTGCTGATGTGGACATATAATACAGAACATCTACTGATTTAACGCCTACACCGGCAGATCCGGTATCTCCTTTGTCACCTTTATCTCCCTTAACCTTAGTCCATGTGTAAGAAGAAACACTGCTGCTATCAGCCTGTGTAAAATCTACATACTGCCCGATATAAGCACCGGGAGTTTCTCCGTTGTTGGCTGTAAAGCTCTTGCCGCCATCATCGGAATATTTAATGTGCAGATAAGAAGTTTTACCATTGGCTCCCGCAGGTCCTTGAATACCCTGATCACCCTTAGGCCCTTGTGCACCCTGAAATCTTGCCCATTTGTAGGAAGTGTAAGATGTAGGTGCTGTGGAACTTTGTGTTACAGCCGTACCTATATAGGTGTTCGGAGTATCACTCATCGGATTACCATTTGAGTTTGCCGAATACTTTACATGGAAATATGATGATGTACCGGGAATGCCTTGAGAGCCGGTAGGCCCCGTATCACCTTTATCCCCTTTGGCGCCCTGAGGTCCCGTGTCTCCTTTATCACCCTTGTCTCCCTTGTCACCCTTGATTCTACTCCAGGAATACTTCTTGTAATCGTTACTATCTGCCTGTGTAAAATCTGTATATTGGCCGATATAGAGTTTATTGGTTGAATCGCTGGTACTGAAGCCCGAAGAACCATCTGCAGAGTTGGCATAAGCGATGTGCAAATAAGATGTCTGCCCATTCGTCCCGTTTGTTCCCGGAATACCCTGGTCACCTTTTGCACCCTGTGCACCTTTTGTCTTCATCCATTTATATGCAGAAACACTGCCACTGTCGGATTGTGTAAAATCGACATATGTACCCATCCAGTCTCCTACATCCTCGCCATTATTACCAGTAAAGGTCTTACCCCCGTCATTAGAATATTTAATATGGAAATAAGAGGTTTTACCAGCTGCTCCTGTAGCCCCGGTTTCACCTTTTGGCCCCGGGATACCCTGCTCGCCCTTTTCACCCTGAAGCCCTTGAAGGCCACGCTGACCTTCTGCAACCTGCTTCAGCCAATCCGGATTATTATCAGCAGGTTCTGACTCTGTACCTTCCGGGTTGATGCATAGCCATAATGAACCATTATGGGATACTCTATCAAAATAAGCATGTGGCCCAGCCTCCCATGCCCCCTTGTCAAGAGGAACCCGAATCGGCTGACCGGTAATGGTATCCGTCTGGAATATAAGACCGGTCATCAGGATATTTTGTAGTACAGCCGAATAGTTGTCACAGTCAAACCCCTGTACTTTCATTCCTTTCTTTTTCCCCAGCCAGCTTTTCATCTGTGCCGGTTCCGGGTCCCAGGTATTGGCGTTATCAAAGAAAGTAATACAATTGTTCCCGTTCAGAGTATCAAACAGAATGTATGTTTGGCGGTCTAGGTCTGTAAAGTTCCCCGTTTGTGCCAGTATCATTTCCTCACCCGGTTCGTAGTTGTTCCCGGGACGATTTACCATTTTGAATGTTTTTGCATCATAGTCGGCTTCTGTCACGCGAAACTGCATTTGCGCAAAACCAGTAAGTTTTCCTTCTTCATTTTTTGTTGTAAAGAAAGCAGACAGAATGTCATCAACAAACTGGCTCAGTCCGTCCGCTTCTGTCAAGTCTGGTATAACCGTAAAACTTCCATCATCATTCTTTATATATGACTTTACTTTGCAACCGCCCCCGGGAGATATAACAGCACGTCCTTTGAAATATGTAATGCGATTATAAGCTATTTCCGGAACAAATAATCGTTTACGAAAATAGCCTGATTCCATTTCTATATTCCCTTCATCGTCTATCATACCACCAGAAACACCTGTAATGAAATTACCGAATTTTGCTGTTCCTTTTACAACAATACCTTTCAAAAATGTCATTACATATTTTACCTGCTCTGCCACATCTTTCCTCAAAAACATGCCTATTGCTTTCAGGGCAGAAAATACATTATAGTCTGACGGGGTCTTGTTATCCGTTGTTTTGATAATGTCGATAACTTCCTGCTCTTGCTTTTGAGATAATACATACTGCAAATTATTCAGCCGGTTATCCACAGACGACTTCCATCCGGTACCAACCTCATCCGAACAGGTGATCGTAGCCTGGCACAGATCATTCAACTTGCGTTGCACCTTGATGATACGTGTATCCTTGTATCCTCCGGTGCTGCCGAAATACTGTTCTGACAGTAAACACACATTCCACCCTATGCGGAGTGGTGTGCCGTTCTTCTCGATATAATTCCGGTCGGTGGTTCCGGTGTATTTATTCGGATCGAAGCTGTAGGTTGCCAGATAATCATCCACTGCCTGCTTGTATTCCTGTTCTGCCGCGGTAATGTATTCCTGCGGCAGGGCAAAGTTCCATGGAATATACTGATCGCCCGGTTTTGGAACAATGGCACCGCCGGGAATCTGAGTCGTATCATCCGGATAAACATTGATGATTTCCCATTCTTTGGTATCCTCATGCCATGCTGCCTGGAAAGAACCGTCAGTTCCGCGCCCCGCTAGCTCTCCTGTCTGGAACTCTAGCATGTAATCCAGATCCGGAATCTCGTAATCTTTCGGATTCCAGGTCATCCCGTTGTCTTTAAAGTAATATACGGTGTACTTCCGTCCTTCCTCACTGGTCTTTTCTTCGGTGCGTACAGAAGATACTGTACCCACATACTGAGGGTATATCTCAGAGAATGCAGCTTCTTCCGTTTCTTCCTTCACTCCATACAGGTCTACGTTTTTATCTACATATAGAGAGCGGTCAGGAAGTTGCAAACGGGAATATCCGTACTTGGTTGCATCTATGTTTCTCGTAGAACCAAGCGGGAACAGCCGCGTAAAGAATTTCACTTCTCCGTTGTCTTCCTGTGCCAGATTAGTAAGGCCATGGAGATATCCCAATTCCACAGTTTCTCCACGTTCAGCCTTGCAGAGGTTAATCACATAACCGTCTGCCCACATTTCCGTTTCGAATGTAGCGGCGATTCCGTTGCTTCCGAAAGCCGCATCCCAGCACTTCACATTGCGGTAATCAATCGTCTTGTTATCGGCTGTAATCACCGTTCCGATGCTCCACAAGTTACCACCGGCACGCCGGTTCATGTTGTCAATCCATAACTGCAGATGCTCCCGCGGACCACCGTCATAAGAAAATTCAGAAGTTGTTCCTCCTTCCTGAAACAACATCAGCGTATCTTCGGCATCGTGTAGCGGAGCATAGAATTTTACACTGTATTCGTAAGTCTGTGTATTTTTTTGTTTCGGACGATAACGGGACTTCACTTTGTATCGCACACCTTCCAGATCGATATAGTCATCCACATCCAGCGGAACGTATGCGGTATGGGTGAAGGATGCAGATACACTGCACTCTCCTCCTATCTCCTCTGTGACGGTAGAAGAAGAGTTCGGACTGGCTGTCAGTCGAAGGTTGTTGGCTTTATCGTATATTTTCAGTTCCATTTTATCGTCATTTAATCTGTGTTTAATTAATTCCTAAACGGATGGCTGCGGTTCCAGAAACTTGACGGAAAACAGCACATAAAACCGGTCTCTTTCGTAGCTTCCGTACCAGTCCGGTTCTGCCGGCATGTCCTGATACACCATATTGTAAGTCCGGTAATTCTTTACATTTATCGTAAGCATTCCGGACGTAATAAGCGTCATCATGCGCTGGTATTTGTCCAGGCGGTCGGCTGCGGAGCTTCCACGAAGCCAGAACTGCAAGGTACGTTCGATGCTGCTCAACTTCACGTTTGGGTTCTGAGGAAGCTCTACCCCGTTCCGTTCCCGGAAGTCTACGGTAGTAATATCCTTTGCCTTGGGTATGCGAAGCAAGGCATCCATGTTCACGTGTCCACCTTCTTCAGTCTCGCCCAGAAAGGCACCGTATTCCGTCCATACGTCTGTTCCGTTTATTGTAAGGTATCCTGTCAAGTCCATGTTATTGCATCTTTATCCCGTTCAACTTCATATCTTCCATCAGGTCGTATATCAAAACGATGTAGGCCGTATGTGATGCGATGGTAGCCAGTGTTTCGCTATCCAACTTTTGCGATTCCCGCAGATCCTGTATAAACTTGTCAATATTCGCCAGATGTGTCTGCATGTTACGCCCTATGCCCTCGAAGGTGGATATGCTTTCCTGGCTCATTGTTGTAAGTGCACCACTGCCGGGCGACTGGCTGCTTCCTGATCCGGATGCAGACCATCCGAAAGTATTCATCAGCTCTTCCCGGTCTTTTATCATTTGATCCACCATTGCCTGATTCTGTTCCCTCAGACTATCCACTTCATCTCTGGTCAGTCCGTCTTCGCCTAATTTTACCCAGTTGTCGTATAAGGCTTTAATCTGGCTGTTGTATTTATTCGCAATAAGTGAGCGGAAGAAGGCATTCTGGAGATTCTTTTCCAGATTGTCTGCCAGGTCTTCGTTGGTAGATTCCAGATCAGATATAAGGTCAAAGTATCCATCCTTAAACGCATCAAATCCGATTCCGGTAATGGCTTCCTGTTCCTTTGAGGCTATTTCTTCCAGTTGATCCGCGTAAGAACCGATATTTTGTATGTAATCGATGAATTCAGAATTTACATCCGTCAGTACGGAAACAAACTTCTCATCCTGAAGCACATTCCCGATAATACCTGCATCCAGCCCCAGTACATCACCCAGACTTCCGACCTGCTCTCCGACCAGTCCGGACAATCGCTGCCAGTCCTGTGACGACATCCGGTCATTCACCCGATATCCCAGGGAGTGGGATCCGATACTTGCACCGCTACCCGCCAGCATATTGGCCAGCTGCCTCTGCCGTTCAATCTGCACGTTTACCAGTTTTTTTGCTTCCTCTGCTACCTTCTGGGCTTCGGTCCCGTAATCGATGTCGATGTATTCTGTCTTCTTGTCAATCAACGTATCCCATATATCAATCAGCCCTTCATACTTTGATTTCAGATTTTCATATCCGGAATAATCTGCACCGCCGAAGCCAAACAGTCCGGCGATTGTATTGCCTACTCCAGTCAGAACCTTAGTTACACCGGATATGGCTGAGAATGGATTTGTAAGGTCAATGCTTTCCAGTCCATTCATTACCTGACTGACTCCGTTCAATGTTTCACTGACTGCTTCCGGAACTTTTACGCCAAGGTTACCCAGCATGTCTACGATATCATTTCCGGCATCAACAATGGCCATTCCTTTCTGTCCGATAGAATTGGCCGCTTCTGTCAGATTCTTCTGGGCACTGTATCGTTTATCCTGAGCAGCACGAAGTCTTTCCTCCGCTTCGGCCTGTGTGACCAGCTTGCGGGTAAGGGTTCCAGTTGTTTCGTCATATTCTTCCACGATGACACTTCCACCCATCTGAGCCTGTTGCAGCAGGTTCTGAGCAGTACGTACCTCTTCCATGGCGGACTTGTAGTCCTCGTATCCCTTCTTCATTGCCTCGAACGGGGAACGGTCGGCCAGCTCGGAGTCTATCTCCTTGAAAGCATCCATTACCTCCTTGAAGGATTCCGGACTGATGTCATCACCGATTCCTTCCAGGTATTCCTTCAGCTTCTTGCGAAGGCTTTCCAGCGTATCGGTCGACACACGGTCCAGATCACCGAAGATCTTATCCCAGTCCATCCCTTTCTTCATTTCCTCGAAGTCCAGGCTGGCCAGCTTGTCGTCACGTTCACGAGTTAATACGTCAGCTTCACCTTCTGTTTCCGCAGCGGCAATCTTCCGCGCGTAATCCATTGCGATGGCCAGACGCTTCTCCTGATACGTGCCGTATTGTTTATTGTAGTCGATAAGGCTCTGTGTTGCCTTGTCGCGGTATTCCTGCTCAATCTGATAGATCTGTTCATTATACACCTGTTCTGCCAGCACACGGTTGTTTTTAGCCGATTCCTTTACGGCATCATATTGGCTCTGCGGAATGTTGTCACCCTGCTTGCGTGCTTTATCCATCTTTGCCAGTGTATCCCGTTCCTGCTTGTCGATGTTGGCAATACTGTCATCATATTCCTGCATTGCCAGTGCCATGCGCTTGGCAATACCTTCCTGCATGATCTGTATGCGAAGTTTCTCCGTGGTCTGCTGCGCACGAATACGTGCATCGGCAAGCTGGGAGGCGTAGTCGGTCTTTCCGGAACCTGTACCGGTTTCGCCACCTCCTCTGTTTGATTCAAAAAGAAGGTCTTCTATGTTTACCTGATCAGCCAGACTCTTATTGAATTTGGTCAAATCATAAATCTTCCTTCTCCATTCGGTAATCTTTTCCTCGCTCTCTTTAAACTTTCGGTCATAATTACGGTTGGTTGCATCGATCACATCGTTACTAACAGGAAGAAATGTTTGTTTTTGTCCTTCTTTCAGCTTACCTACAGCCTCAGTCCTTTTAATTTCATTCAGTTCCTGCTTCTTGTATTCTTCCGTTATTTTTGTTTCCAGATCAAGGATCTCCTTGCTGTTTTTTATCAATGTTTCTTTGGCTGCCTGCGCTTTTGCTGAAGCCATAATAGCCGTAGCCAGTTCGTTATATTTGTCAGCAGCCTTTCCCACTAAGATCTCTTCATCCGAAAGATTCTTAAAGTATTGAGGATATTCTTTTTTCAGTTCCTTTACAGCTGAAATACGTTCATTCATACCTTTGGAACTGTCTACTGCAGCCTTATATAGTAAATTGAGCTGTACTGTTTCATTCTGTGCAGTCTGCTGAGACTCAAGCATGGCCTTTTTATAGTTTTCCAGAGCCTCTTTGTTGTTGTCAATAGCTTTTTTCCCGTTGATAAGCTCTTTTACCCAGCTTGCAATATCCTTTACAAAAACAACACCTAGTGAAATAGCTGCCACAAGTGCTGTCTGAGTGCTGAATAAGGAGCTTGCCAATTGTTTCCATACCGGCACACCCTTTTTTCCGGATGCAGCCAGAAGCTCGTTCTGTTTCCGCACATCAGATATTGCATCCGCCAGCATAGGAAGGTTGTTGGAAATAGCGAGGATAAACATCTGCGGCCCCATGGCCAAAGATGGCAGTTCCCTTGCTACCTGGCTGAACTGCATCTTCAGGTTGTTTGTCTTACGGGTAACGGCTTCTGTGTCGATGTCAATATATCCGGGGTTATTGGATATATCTTGTTGCACTTTTTTATACTCTCTCAATCCTACTTCAAGCCTATTTATTCTTCCTGTCAATGCTTGTATTCTAGCTAAATCCTGAGAATAATTTTTGCCCGAATGAATATTATCTTGCATTATTTTTTGTTGTTCAGCACGTACTTTTCTTAATGCAGAGATAAGTTGCAAAGTCTGATTCTCCACGTCATCTATATTCTTACCAACAGATTGCAAACCGGATTTGGTAAGATCTTCCATAAATATCTCGAGCTTTACGGGTACTGCCATGATTCCAATTTATAATGATGAATAATCAGTCCTTTACCGCATAATTGGTAAAGAACTCCATCGGGTTCATCCCCTTTGTCGTGTTCTTGTTTTCTGTTTGTTTGTGACTGTTTCTTTGTTTCTCCCGTTCCTCCATTTCACGGATCTGTTGCATCATATCCGGCTTCTGCGGAGGAACCCAGTGCGGCATGTCTGCCATCATCATTTGCAGGGTTACTACATTCACTTTGTCCAGAATGTAGTCAATGCTCCAGCCTGTTTCCGTGACCAGCTGACCTACTACGCCGAAAAGGCTATGCGAAGGTTCCGTATGTCCCTTCTTTAACTCCTCGTTTCGTTTTCGCTCTCGTTCCGGCTCGCTAAGGGCTGCATCTTGTTCAGTGCTGCTGCCGATGCGATAATAATCCCGAAAGACGTGGTAGATGTACTGTTCAGTATTTGTCGCCAGGCGGATGAAAGTTCGTCGGGTGTCATCAGTTCCCGAAGCATCCATGCCACCGGGCGGTTTAGTAACCTTCCCAGTACCGGGCCTCGAACAATTCCGTATGCCACCATCCGGCTGATATCCTTCCCATGCAGGAAGACAAACCGGATGCGCTGGTCCAGATTGTATGCATCATATTCTTCCGGAGTCACCCCGATTCGGAGATAACGCTTGCTGATACGGATCAGGCTGCGTGTGGTAGGTGTCTTCATCGTGATGCGGAACGGACGTTTCCGCAGTACCGTATGAAGCGGCAGGCTGATTCCCCCGTCACTGAGGGAGACGCCTGCCAGCAGTTCTATATCCTGTGCCTTCATACTTATCCTGCTGCGTCTGCGGTTGAGTCTGCGGTATCAGGTTTCACTCCGGGAGGATAAGTACGATAGCGTCTTTCCTTTCCGTCTGTAGGTTTCAGCATGTCCACACGGATTCCCATTGCCAGCACATTCTGCATATTGATTCCGTTCTGAAAGCCGTTACGGCTCAGACGGGCATTGAATATGCGGAAGCTGTGTCCGGAATGCATGGATATTGTCAGCACACCGTTTGCTACAAACTTAACCGGAGGAGTATAAGAATCATCCGTTTCTTTCTTTCCACCGAATACATCGACCATACTTTGCGCATCCAGCTTAATGAGGTTCATCGTGAATGCATCGCTTCCCGGATTGGTCATTATGCTGTCTACCGGTCCGTCTGTTACCTGTGCGGCCATCACATCCATAAAGGTAGGAGCATTCCCTGCCGGCTGCATCCCGTTTTCATCCAGCCAGCCCAACGTCTTTTCCTCGCCTTCCGGTGTCTTGAACTTTACGGCGGCCACACCATACATCAGTCCGTTGCTTGTATCTGCCATAATCTTGTCGTTTTTAATGTTTGCTTAAATAATATTTAATCAGTTGCCAGATAAGGAAAATCCCCAGCAGGGTCAGGGCTGTTCCTGTCAGCCATCCCTGCACTCCAGGGCGTGTTTCCTTCAATTCATTGCTCACAGTTTCATCGCGTATGCGGTGGTCGGTTTCCGTACGTGTTATGGTTACCTGTCTTCCTGTACTGTCGGCTGTCGCCGTGACGTTCACGCCACCTTCTCCGTCTGATTGTATGTCAATATTCAGACCGTCGTTCCGATAGTTCAGCCCGAATCCGGCAGGAAGTTTACTCAGATTCTGCCACTGCTCCGCACTCACCGAGCAGGTCGCCGTCCTCTTCGGGACCGGCTCGTAAGTTGTTTGCTCGGTTACGCTCGTTCGGAGGCTGTCCGAGCGGACGGTTTCCGAGCTGGCCTTTCTGCTGCTGGCGCAGGAAGATAATGACAGGACAACGGTCAGCATACTTGCAAGTATGTAATTTGCGTAAAGCCGTTTCATGATTGATATTCCGTTCGTTTTGTTTTCGTAATTGTTTGCTTATATCCAACACCGTGGCACTGAGGTCATCGTAAAGAGTCTTGTAAGTACCTTCGGTTTCTTTTACCGCACGGACTTGATACACCTTCCTGTCACGCCACCAGGCAATGGCAGTAGCCAGCCATCCGGCAGGAAGAAGCCAGTCCCATAGTGACTGTAACAGGGTCCAATCCATAAAGCTCTACTCTTTTTTAAACAATGCTCCGATAGCCTTAATCACATCATAGAATCCGCATCCGCTGAGTCCCGCCGCCAGTCCGTAAATCAGAACCTGCCACCAGATATAGCCTGTAAGTAACGGAGTGAGTTGCAAAAGCCATGCAATAATACATACTACCATGCCCACACCGCATGAAATCAAAATTTTGGCCAGCTTGCTTGCGGAAATAGCCGGAACAACTTTCAGAATCTGTGTCACCAAGGTAGAAACCAGGGCTACGATTCCCGTAAAGCTTCCCAAATCGATAAGGAACGATGTTTCAGGTTCTGCAGCCGGAAGTACGGTCTGTGCAAATGAAGCCAGTGTTGTAATCAGACACAGGCAGAAAAATAAGATAATCCGTTTCATTTTGTTGTGCTTTATTGGCGTAGCATTTGGCGTACTACGCCATGGTTATAGTTTCAATATCTGTTTTCTGTTGTTTCCGTCGCGCTTGTAAGACACATGCACCCAGGAAAAATTCTTTTCGTCAATCAGCTGGTCGAAAGGCAGATTCTCACGGATGTACTCAAAGAGCTTCCGGTTCTCTTCCCTGCTTCCTGCCGTAATGTCGGCAGCCTCCCCTTTCAGATGCTGGCTGCTTGCCGCACCTCCTACCAGCCGGTTCAGTTGCGGACAACGGTACCCGGAGTTGACGGATATCGGTTTCCCGTACCATTCGCGGAGCGGGTCAAGCACGTTGTCGGCCAGGGCTTTCAGATTACCCGCCTCCTGAAGAGGCGGTGTATTCTTGATTCCATGAGCGTCGGCGGTGGTGCTGGCACAAAGTTCACCCATTGTAAAGTGTTTCATCCTTCAGTCCTCCTTATGCCTGCTCTTTGGTTGTCGTTTCCACTGTGCCCACTACCTGCACTTGCTGAGGAGATACCTGCGTAATCTTTACGTCTACCTCTTTGGCATCAAACCAGGACTTTCCGCTGTAGTAGATTTTCTTGGTAGCACCAGCAGCAACTTCAATCGAGTTGACCGTAAGTTTGTTGCTTGCATGAGTATTCGTAATTTCCAGCATGGCACCCATCAGAATGTCATCTCCTGAAATAGTATATGCCTTACTGTCTGAATCCGGTTCAATCGAAACCTTGCTTGCCTGAGCTGTCAGCGTAATGCTGGTTCCTGAAGCCGATACAGTAGCAGCTTCACGCACATCCAGCAATACTACTTCTTCTCCGAAAGCCACGTTGGTATCTGCCATCATAAGCATCTTGAAGAAATACTTTTCACCGGCGTTGGTCACCTTGTCAATCTGGATCACGTTGAAATCGTCTACCAGGTTCACTGCACCCCAAGTGTTGGAGTCCTCATCCGGAGTAGCTACGGTACCGATAATCACACCGTCCGGAATGGCAGCCAGCGGAACAATGTTTGTGCCTTTAAAGCGTACGGCGTTCGTATCCGTCCAGTTGGCACCCTTGGCATCGCGTTGTGTCAGTTCGTCATCGTAACGGTCTGCATCGTCTACAGACATCATATAAACGAAATTCGGGTTGTTGCGGAGCACCTGAGGAGTAGCCTTGCGCACTTTCTGCAAACGGGTAATCATTGACTCTGCAGAAGAAGACTTCACGTGAATCACTTCACTGTCGGCCATAATCTGAGTCAGGATACCGTTGAACAGATGATCATCGTCTTCGTCATCGTCTTTATAAATACCGTTAACGAAGTGGTACCCCAGCTCGAAGTTAACCTGACGGGACATCGCATCCAGCAACTGGTTCTGCACTTCAGGAGGAAGCTGGTCGAACACCATGTTTCCTTTCGGCTGATATTTGCGCCAGATTTCCTCAAAAGCTCTCGGGTTAAATTCCGTATAAGCCATAAAGTCATGCGGAACAAGAGCTTTCTCCGAATAATTGAAATCACCCTTGGAATCCTTCGATTCAGGCATTTCCTTGCGTTTCTGCAACATGGTTCCCGTCTTCAGTCGGGGAATGGAGTATTTCTTGCGGATATTCGGAACAAGCTTGATCAGTCCTTTCTGTACAAGTTCATTTCCGGTAGCCGCCTTGGTGAGCAGTCTTTCAAGAACCTCACCGTCATAGGCTGTGTTTTGAATCTGAATTGCCATGTTTTGTTTTGATTAATTGTTATTTACTACTTCTTTCCGTAACGTCTTTCACGGATGTTTTCCTGTTCCTTTTCCCATGCACCTTTGTTTTCGGGGTCGTTCTTGTCCAGTCCGTCGGAAATCATCTTTTTCCGGGGCAAACCTTCCAGAATCTTCGATGCATTTTCAAAGTCTTTCTCCAGCAAGGTACGATATGTGTCCTTGTCTGCCGGACGGATGCGTTCCTCCTTTACCGCGTTTTCCAGCATCGTGTCGATTTCTTTCCTTCGTGCTTCCGCAGCCGCATCCTCAAAACCTTTCAGCTTCTGTCGCAGTGTGTCGTTTTCCGCCTTCAGGGTGTCATATTTCCCTGCTTTGTTTTCCAGTGTCCCGATTACGGCCAGTGCAGAGGCAGAATCTGCACAGTTGGCAAACAAGGGACGTTTCTTCAGTTCGTCAAACATTGCTTTATCGTTGTTTAATGGGTTATTTTTCATTCTGTTCATAAAGAGTCTGTACACGTTGTCCGGACTTTCCACATCCTGTCGTTCTGCTTCTTCCACGTCATAGATTCCGTCCACGAATCCCATATCCTTTGCCTCCCTGGCCGTAAGCCAGTGGTCTTTACCGTCGAAGTAAGTCTTCTTTATTTCTTCTCGGTCTGTTCCGGTCTTCGAAGAATAGATGTCTGCCAGTGTCTCCTCCAGCTGCTCAATGTGTTCCATTGTCTGCTTCAGTTCCTCCTTGTTACCCCAGCATCCTCCCTGCACATTGTGAATCATCAGACGTGCGTACTGGCTCATGTACACCGGCTTTCCGCACATGGCAATCACGCTTGCAATGCTGGCGGCCACCCCATCCACGTAAATGGTAATATCTGCCTTGCTTTCACGAAGCGCGTTGAAGATTGCGATTCCGGCATATACGCTTCCCCCAATGCTGTTGATGCGCACATCAATCTTACCGTACAATGATTCATAGTCGCGAAGCTCACGAACAATGTCCGCATCGGTCACGCCGTCCCACTTGTCGCCTACTTCTCCATACAGAAGAATACACGCCACATCGGGCGAAGGTATCATATTGAAAAATCGTTTGTTCATTTTGCTTTTATTGCTGTTCTGATGCAAAGTTGGGAAGAAAAAGAAGTCGTGTCAAGACGGATATTTTATGATGATATTTTAAAACGTCATCATGAGGATTTAATACGTTATCATAAAAATAACGTATTGTGAATGATGTATTTATGGGCGAAATTTGCAAAACACAAAATAAGATATAAAAGACATGGCAGAATTGACAAACACGCAAAAAAAGGAATATGCACGCATGCTTTACCTGAAAGAGAACCTTACTCAGCAGGAAATAGCAGAAAAGACAGGCGTTTCACGCCAGACGCTTTCCCGATGGATCAACTCGGAAAAATGGGAGGAGATGAAGATTGGCATGACGCTGACACGCGAACAGCAGATTTCCGCACTTCACCGGCAGGTGGCCGAAATAAATAAGGCCATACAGAGCCGTGAAGAAGGAAAGCGATATGCCACTCCGTCTGAAGCCGACACGCTGGGAAAACTCGCGGCCACCATCAAGAAGCTGGAAAGCGATGTGGGGATCAGTGACATTATCAGTGTGGGAATGCGGTTTTCCGACTGGCTCCGCCCACAGGACCCGGATATGACAAAGACGTTTATCCGATTGTTTGACCAGTTTATCAAGGATAATCTATGAAACAGCAGGACAGAGAAGCACTCCGTATCTGGGAAGATTACAAGCAGGATTCTCTCAGAAAGGGAGTCGTAATAGTAAACAAGAGCCGGGCCGAAATAGAACGACACAAGGCATGGCTCGAAAAGCGTCCGCTGGAGTGGATACGTTTCTTCTTCCCGGAGTTCTGCAAGTTCGACTTTGCCCCGTTCCAGATTAAGGCCATCATGCGCTGCATCGAACACGATGAATGGTTTGAGGTACTTTCGTGGGCGCGTTCGCTGGCCAAGAGTACCTGCGTGATGTTCATTGTCATGTTCCTGGTGCTTACGGGAAGAAAACGGAATGTCATCATGGCATCGGCCACGAAAGACAGTGCCGTCCGTCTGCTTGACCCATACCGGAAGCAGTTTGAACGGAACGGACTTATCAAGGCTTATTACGGCACACAGCTGAACCTTGGAAACTGGAGTGAAGAGGAGTTCATTACGAAAGGAGGATGTGCGTTTCGTGCCGTAGGTGCAGGAAGTGCCCCGCGTGGTAGCCGTAACGAGGCCGACCGACCCGACGTGTTGCTGGTGGATGACTTCGATACGGACGAAGCATGCCGTAATCCTGATACGGTTAACAAGATGTGGGGATGGTGGGAAGAAGCATTGTACGGAACACGTGATACGGCCATACCCACACTGATAATCTTCTGCGGAAACATCATTGCACGCGACTGCTGCATCACCCGTGCCGGAAAGCAGGCCGACCACTGGGACGTGATTAACATACGCGACAGGGAAGGACATTCCACGTGGCCAGCCAAGAACAGTGAGGAACAGATTGACCAGGTGCTTGCCAAAATCAGCACAAAGGCACAGCAGAAGGAGTATTTCAACAACCCGCTCACCGGAGGAAGCGTATTTACCAAGCTGGCTTTCGGTAAGGTTCCTCCTCTGCGTAAATTCAAATTCCTCATGGTGTATGGCGACCCTGCTCCGGGCGAAAGCAAGAAAAAAGGTGCCAGCTTCAAGGCCGTATGGCTGCTTGGCAAACTTCAGGGCGTGCTTTATGTCATTAAAGGTTTTCTGGACCATACCACAAACGAAGAATTCATCAACTGGTTTTTCCTGTTGAATGAATACGTAGGCGGAAAGACAAACCTTTACTGCATGGTAGAGAACAACAAGCTTCAGGACCCGTTTTTCCAGCAGGTACTGAAACGACACCTGGCACGAATTCGCAGAAAGAGGAACGAACAGCTTTCCATCAAGCCGGATGAAGACAAGAAGACCGACAAGGCTACCCGTATAGAAGCCGACCTGGAACCACTGGATCGTGAAGGAATGCTGATATTCAATGAGGCTGAAAAAGACAATCCGCACATGAAGGAACTGATCAACCAGTTTGACCTCTTTGAAATGACGCTTCCTTATCCTGCCGACGGCCCGGACTGCATACAGGGAGGAAACCGGGCCATCGACCGCAAGAATGCATCCTTACAAAAAACAATAACCGTAAGCCGGACCACCATCCGGCAAAAAAACAAATACAGAACATGAGCCAGTTTATTAACCCGGAAGATTACGACGCATCCATACACCGTGAAATACTCGATGCGCTCATACGTGAAGACGAATCACTTCTTGAAGTATGCGAAGACCAGGCCATCGCCGAAATGCGCGGATACCTGTCTTCACGGTTTGACTGCGACAAGATTTTTGCAGCCACCGGTTCCGAACGCCATCCGCTTGTACTGATGTACGCCAAAGACATCACGCTGTATCACGTATTCTGCATACACAATCCGCAGAAGATTTCCAAAATACGGATAGACCGTTACGAGCGAAGCCTGGAATGGCTGAAAGGCGTGTCCAGATTTGAGATAAGCGTGGAAGGACTGCCGGCACTCGACGAAGATTCCACTAAGTTAAATTCCGCATTCCAGATGCGAAGTTATCCACGAAGAAACACCCGATACTGATATGAGCAAGAAGAAAAAAATAACCATAGGCGGAAACATCAATCCGCAGGGAAGTCCGGCACGAACGGTCATCATTACCCAGCCGCAGCGTTTTTTCCTCGACATGCAGAAATACATGAGCGGCATACGCGGGGCCGAAAACGTAGACTTCACCAACCGCGTACGCCTGTACGACATGTACGAAGACATCCTGATTGACGGACACCTGAGCAGTGTGCGCGACAAGCGAATCGCTTCGGCACGAAACATTCAGATAGAGTTCCGCCGTAACGGAAAACCTGACGAGGAAATCAACGTGATGCTGCGTTCACCCTGGTTTTTCCATTTCATCGAAGACCTGGTAGACTCCGTGTTCTGGGGATTCTCTCTTTTCCAGTTCTACCGCGACAAAAGCGGATGGATTAATTACGAACTGATACCCAGGAAGAACGTCGACCCCGTTCGAGGTCTTATCCTTCACCGTCAGGGCGAAATTACCGGAACTCCATGGACAGACTTTCGCGATGTGCTTTTTGTGGGCAAGCCGCGTGCATTGGGAAAGCTGGCCAACGCTGCACCCTACGTCATTTTCAAACGTAACGACATGGCCGACTGGGCACAGTTCTGCGAAATATTCGGAATGCCCATCCGCGAATATACCTACGATGCGGAAGATGAAGAGGCACGCCTGCAAATTCTTGACGACATGAATGAGCAGGGAGCAGCCGCATGCTTTATCCACCCGAAAGGCAGTGAGCTGAAGCTGCTGGAAAGTGCCGGTAAAAGCGGCTCGTCCGACCTGTACGACAAGCTGTATGAGCGGTGCAACAATGAGATAAGCAAGATATTCCTGGGCAATACGCTTACCACCGAAGCCTCCGAACGTGGCACCCAGTCACTTGGAACCGTGCAGGAGAAAGGAGAAAAGCGAATCAATGAATCCGACCGCCAGCTTATTCTGAACGTGCTGAACTACGACATGACGGACATCTTCGAAAGCATGGGATACAACACACGCGGAGGAGAATTCGTGTACGTGGAACCGAAAGAGACCAACATCACGGTCATTGCCGACGTGATAACCAAGATGCGAAACGCAGGCACACCCGTATCCGACGACACGTTCTATGAGCTTACCGGAATACCCAAGCCTGAGAATTACGACCAGCTCAAAGCCGAACAGCAGGAAAAACGGAATGCCGTAGTACCTGATAAGAAAGACACGCCTGACAGCAAAACGGCACAAAGAAAAGAAGAGAAACGGAAGGATTTAAACGATTCTCAAACGGAAAGTAAAAACTATTTAACCAGATTCTACAACCACATCCGCCGTTTTTTCGTCCGCGCCCCGAAAAACGGGGCTTTAAGATGGTAATGAATGAGCTGTACGGACAGACTTGTTCCTGCTGTCATTCCGTCCATCCCAGGAATGAAGCATCCGTTTCTGCCTCATTCACTCCGGAACTGATGGCAAGTCTGCTGGCCGACATTTACGCGAAAACGTTCAATGTAGAGGAAGACATCTATCCGGAACTGTATGAAGCCGCACGCGACACCTTTGAACGTGCGCTTCAGGAAGGATACCCCATAGAGGATGTAGATGATGCCGACACCCTTTTCCGTCAGGCATTGAAAGACGATACCGACGTGTTTGCCGCCTTCCGCACACACCGCATGCAGAACGACATCGCTTCGCAGCTGCTTGATGAAAACGGAAAGCTGAAGGAGTTCAGGCGCTTCCAGGAAGATGCTGAGTCTGTCATCGGCACCTACAACAACCACTGGCTACGTACAGAATACGACACAGCCGTACTCCGTGCCCGCTATGCCGCCGACTGGAAACGTTTCTCACGTAATGCCGACATCCTGCCCAACCTGAAATGGATGCCCACTACGAGTGCTGATCCTGACGTATTCCACATGGAATACTGGCGAATCGGGCTGACGCTTCCAAAGACACACCCCTTCTGGAAAAACCACCATCCGCACGACCGGTGGGGATGCAAGTGTGATCTGGAGGAGACGGACGACCCCGTCACGGGAATCATCCCTGAGGTGGACTACAAGCCTTCGCCCGGACTGGAGAACAACCCGGGACTGGATCCGGAACTGTTCAGCCATACTCATCCGTACTACGAAAATACTTATCCGGGAGCAGAGAAAGCGGTGGAAAAGATGATACACTATACGGTTATTCCCACCAGATCTGGAAAACTTCGGATACATGACGGACACGGAAAGCATGAGCGCGACGAGAACATCCGCATTGGAACCTACCTTGCCGAAAAGCATGATTACGAAATAGACTTGCTGGACAATCCGCAGAACCGGAAAAGTGCCGACAGCTATAACCGCACGCTGGAGGTGGAGCAGGAATACAAGATGAATGTCACCCCTACAAAAAGTTCTATTGACAACCTGCTGAGAGATGCGAAGAAGCAGGCTGATGATATTGTGCTGTGGATTGATTCAGACATATCGCTGGAAAACCTGGCCGCAGCCATACGTTCCCGTGTGAAACGTTCGCAAAACATATCCCACATCACTATAGTAAGAGATGGAAAGGATATACGTCTCAGCCGTGAGGAGATTTTGGGCAACGGATTTAAAATACGACCGGCAGACCTGAAATGAATCAGACCTGCCGGAAGGGGGTCCAAACCCGAGGGCGAACCATCTGGGAATGAACCAATGCAAATATAGCTATTTTAAATTTATTGTCAAACGAATATAAGACTAATTGTAATGAATACTTCCGATTTTAAAAAGATACTGAAACTGCTGGAGCAAGACTTGCAGAAAACCATCAGCGACACGCTTCCACGGAAGGCGGGAGTGCTGGCCGTAAACCATACACGCCAGAACTTCCGTGACGGAGGTTTCCGCAACGGAGGACTCCAGCCATGGAAGCCGACCCGACGGCAGCAGTCGGGAAGCAAGAAAGCTTCCGACCGTTACGGCCCTCTGCTTAGCGGACGAAAGAGACTTATGGGAGCCAATGACTTTCGAACGGAAAAAGGGAAAGTGACCATATTTAACCCCGTAGAATACGCCGCAATACACAATGAAGGAGGAACCGTCAGCACCCATCCACGAATCACGCCAAAGCTCCGGAAAATGGCATGGGCACGGTATTTCAAGGCGGCAGGCATACGGCGTGGAACTTCCTCAAAAACCCGGAAGAAGAAAGACGCTTCGGCACCTCCTGAAGCCCGTATGTGGAAAGCCATTGCCCTGAGCAAGAAGTCAAGGCTCAACGTAACGGCACAGATACCACAGCGAAGGTTCCTCGGACAAAGCAAGGAACTGACCGAGAAACTACAGAAAGAAGCCGAAAAGGAACTGCGCAAAGTAATGGAAACAAAACTCGGAAGTCTGAAGTGATTTTAATTATTAACTATTAATTATTCATTGAATTACATGGAAACTTTATTCAACCAGATACAGCAGCTTGTAGCAGACAAGATTGAATGGCTCGACAGAAACGTAGACGAAGACTACGGACAGCTTGAAATGCTTTACCGCGACGACGAAGACTCCGACACCTATCCTCTCACCTTCCCTCTTGTGCTGATAGACATACCTGAAACCTCATGGACTACCATGGGAGGAGCTTTCAGTAAAGTACAGTCGGGCACGGTAACCGTCAACGTGAAACTGGCAATGGACTGTTACGACGATACGCATTTCACCAGCGGAACAGCCGACAAGGCTCAGGAACGTGCGGACAAGGTGCACGAGCTTCATTCGCTACTGCAGGGATGGATGCCCATGCATTCATCTTCACCGCTTGACCGCAAGACCAGCCGTAGCCAGACGATGACAAAGGGAATAAAAGTGTATGAATTGAACTATGAGTGCCGCATGATAGACGACGCTACTCAGGTATGACAGACACACGCTTGCCGTATTTCACACCGGCCTGCCGTCCGCGCTTTCTCTTGGAAGGCATGGGCGGTTTCTCTTCCATGTTTTTACCCGAACGGTATTCGCGATCCAGTTCCTGGAGAAATTCGTAATTCTGGTTCACGATAGTACGTATTCTTTCCTCGCTTATGAAAAATTCTCTGGTAGACAACTGATGAAAGGTATCGTCAAAGCGCAGACGTTTTATCTCCGTCCAGTAGTAATATCTGCGGAGCAATTCTTCATTTCGCATCGCTATTAATTCTGAGTCCCTTCCTTTAGGCATGTCAATATCCATTTATATATTCGCAAAGATACAAAAAACCGCACAAAAATCAACACTTTATGCCTTGAATCACCTCTTCCGGTACTTTGGACGACAGGACTGCCGCTGCCTGCCGTAATTTTACAGTGTCATGACAGAAACAACTGATTTATCAACCCTCAAAAACATTACTGACTATGGCTATCAATTACAGCATTGCACAGATGAAAAACCCCAATGACAAGGGGGCACCGGCAAAGTATTATGCGAAGGCACAGGCATCCGGAAGTGTTGACATCAACGAACTGGCCGAAGAAATCTCGTACTCCACTACCCTCACCGACGGAGACGTGCTGAACGTGATCCGTGCCCTGGTGAAACAGATCAACAAGCATATTTCCAAGGGTGAAATTGTGAAACTGGAGAATCTGGGCAGCTTCCAGGCGCAAATCTCCAGCGATGGCGCAGAAGCTGAAGAAGAATTCAGCACCGCCAACATCCGGAAGGTATCGCTTCAGTTCCGTCCCGGTATCGGTCTTCGCGGTCAGCTCAGCCTTGACAACCTGACGTTTCACAAAGTGAAGCCGCTGAATGCTCCGGCTGCGGAAGAGGAAGAAGGCGGTCTGGGAGCCTGATCACCGACTACCCGGCAGTGACTGCGACATTACTGCCAGGTAGTGATCCAACTACCCTGCGGTAATTAATAATTTACTACGGGGTAGTTTTTTCATTTGAATTTAGTAACTTTATAGTCGATTCATTAACTCTTAAAAACAACACAAGCGACCCATGAATGCCATTTACCTGACCGATCTGGCCCTGCTCTATTTTCCTCACAGCACCCCGCGAAGTGCCGTTTCCCAACTTCGCCGCTGGGTGAATCTCAATTCTGAACTTCAGCAGCGTCTGACCGAACTGCACTACCAGAAAGGACAGCGCGCACTGACTCCCCTGCAACATGCCGCCTTCGTAGAGTTCCTGGGTGAACCGGGAGAATGATACCATACACAGACAGCAATCCCCGGCATCGGTTTTCGGTGCCGGGGATTGTTCTGTAGCAATTTCTTATTTCCCCTGCAGTGCGGGGTCGGAAGCGTCCACTTCTTTTACGTCTATGCCGTTTTCCTTAAAATACTTGTCACGTACCAGTACAGCCACTGCACGCATATAGGGTGTCAAAGTAAGTCCTTTTTGAAAAGCGTCCGTCTTTAGACGGTCAAGGTCTTCCGGATTCAGAAACTTTTCGGGGAAGACAATTGCCTGCTCCAGACAGAACTGTTGTATGTCATAAGGATTCTTTGATGCCGCATGGTCGGAAATCAGTCGGCGGATGCCCGGCCAGTTTTTCAGCAACATGTCCCTCACACCCATTCTGACTGTCATCTCTTCGCCAAGCGAAGTCAGCGACAAGGGGCTGTGCGCTTGTGTATAAGGATCCGGTGAGCCTTTCTGTCCGCCTTGCAGCGACTGCACAAGTGCGTCCAAACTTTTCTGCATATAGGCGAGCGACGTATCTATGCGGACGATGCTCCGTTCCGTTTCCTCCCGTCTTCTGTCTTGTTCTTCCATCTTCCTGGAATGGTTGTCGCAGGGCAGGCTGTCCATACGGCATACCCGCTCATAGACACCACGCGCCCACCATATCACGAATATCAGCAGAGCGATGGCTATGATTCCTACCACGTATGCCGCGCCAAGGTTCTCCGCAATCATCTCAATCAGTTTCTCTTCCATTTCTTTCCTTTTAGAAGTCCGCTACAAATAAACTAAAAATAAACGAGATTTGGAAATTTTGTCACGTGATTCTGACACGTTTCCTAGAATCAGACTTCCATGAAACAGAAATCCCCGGCATCGGTTTCGGTGCCGGGGATTGTTCTGTATTATTGTCTGATGCACTTGCGAAGGCTTTCCAGCAGGAAACGTACATTCGACACATCGGTCTGGTCTTGTTCTACCGGTCCTCCGGTATCCGTGTCAAGCAATCTCATGACTGCGGTAAAAAGGATATTATCCAGCGAATCTAC
>OOBT01000523.1_pt1 | contig 24176 bp, 12 predicted proteins | sample 1671551 | NCBI WGS metagenome assembly OOBT01 (sample SAMN06348168, study PRJEB24527) | human gut metagenome | reverse complement strand
AGTATTTGGGAATGGGGGAATCAGAAGAAGATGCCGAGAATGCAGCTTACGAAACAATTCCGGTAAATTATTCCGAATTTGAAATATCTCTGCCGGAATGGACATTCCGGCGATCAGAACGGGAGCAATCCTATCTCGGACCAATCCCGCCTGAACTGCTGAATTTAAAACGCTGTCATGCCGGATGGCAGAAGAGAAAACAGAAAAACTATCTTTATCCGAATTGTCTTCTTTGGCTTTAGACTGCCCGAAATTGGACACGTTGATTCTTTCCTCCCTACCATTGGGGACATTGGACGTATCGGCTTCTTCGGATTTGGTATATGTGGAGTGTTCGAAATGTGAATTGGCTGCGTTGGACTTGAAGCATTGCGCAGGATTGAAAGTGTTGGACTGTTCGGAAAATTCCTTAAAAACCTTGGACTTAAACGATAAAGGCCAGTTAGAGTCCTTTAAAGGTGACGGCCAAAAGGCCGTTAGCGTATCTCCGGTGGATGGTTGGCTCGATTTGTCTACACTTTCGGGTTTTGATGCGAGTCGGTCGTATGATTGGGAAGGCGTATTTCGTTATGGGGATAGTATCGTGTTCGACCAAACTCATCCGATTAAAGACTATGCCTTGGCAAAATACAAATACAAGACGGGAATCGTTTCCGGACCGGGTAGTGAAATCGAGTGCTGTTTGAAGTGCAATGCAGAAGAACTGCCCGTCTTGCTTGGCAGGTTCGGTGAAATCAGTTCGGATTGGTTGTATGATGCCGACGGTGACGGGAGGAAAGAATATTATATGGTAGACAGGGAAAAGAATGTCAAAGCCCGTTACCATTGGCACGTCCCCGGTCGTTATGCGTTGGATTTCAAGTTGGATTTACCTTTCACTTACCTGCAGGAAGACCGAATGATGACACATCTGAATAATGACGGCGTGCCCGATTTTGCCAATCCTGTTTTCACGGATCTCCGTAAAATCGAGATTGCCTTGAGTGGGGCAGACGGCACTTATACGCTGATGGACGGATGCAACTCCGCTTATCCGTTGGACGTGAACCACGACGGATTGCCGGACTTGTTCGCGTTCAACAACACGGATTGGAGCATCCTTTACCAAAATCCCGACGGGACATTTACCCCCACGCGTATCGATACACTCTCGCGCGTGCAGGCCGATTCATTGGTGGCTCGTAAGGCAGAGGAAGCTGACGGAAAATTCGATATCAGCGACTTGCCATCGTTGCGTGACGGGATGTTCATTGGCGGAAGCCCTACGGTAGATGAAAGTTACAAATTCACGCAGGCCATCGATGTGAACCGTGACGGCTATATGGATTTGGTAGGGCCGCGCACGATTTTCTATAACATGGGCGACAACCGTTTCGTGGCCTCTCCACAGCCGGGCGAGCTGACCGTGAAGGACTTGAACGGTGATGGTATTCCCGACTACATCTATAATGATACGGAAGGAAAACGTGTGTACACCCGTACGTACTTGGGCGGTGACCGTTTCGAGGAACAAACGCTGATGAAGGACTTGGACGTGACGAACATCCATTGCTATGACTTCGACAAGGATGGTGACGTGGATGTTCTGCTGACGTTCGACTACCTCTCGTCTTCCACTTTTTCGTTTTTGGTTTTTGCGGAAAACACCGGCAAGGGGAAGTTTGCAATTCATGAGCATTCTTTCAAGACGAAGTGGGCGTTCGGGCTGTGCCTCGATTACGACAACGATGGTTATATGGAACTCTTGGCGAGCGTGCAGAATGATGAAGGGAACGACTATGGATGTTCTTCCGTGCACGGGTTGTATTTGTTCCGGTTGGACGACATGAAAAAAGTGGAAGAACCGTCCGTGATGCAAGTGGACGCGACTTTCTTTTATGAACGGGGCAAAGGTCCTGGTACCGATTGGCAAGAAGCGGTTGTGAGCCGTTTGGACGAGAACATCACCGTGGCGGATATAGATAATGACGGACGTTTGGAGTTCTTGGCCGATACGACGAAGAAGGCTGGAGGTTATTGGGCCACCAAAGACTTACCCCTCTTGCAGGACATCCCGGCCAACGAAGCCCCGCAACGCATGTCTGCCCCTTCAGTAAACCTCGACCGCAAGAGCGGCAAACTGAAGATTGCCTGGAAGCTGGGTAAAGACAAGGAGACTTCTACCGTGGATTTGACCTATGCCCTCCGCATCGGCAGTGCGCCCGGTAAGGACGACATCTATTTCTCGGGGGCGAATGCCGACGGCAGCCGCCGCGATTTCCACCCCGGCAACATGGGGGCAAATCTGGATGCCACGTTGGATGTGAGCCGTTGGAAGCAAGGGACGTATTACATTGCCATACAGACGGTGGACCCGATGGGCAAAGGCTCGGCGTGGTCGGACGAGGTGGTGTACAGGCACGACCTCGTACAAGCAGCGTTCACGGTGTCGGATGATGAGTTGGCAGCGGCAGATACTTTAGTACTGACGGCGGCTTCCCGCGCCGACGGGTTGGACTACGCTTGGGATTTCGACGGAGGAAAAGCCATAAAGGCCTCGGCTGACAGTGCACTGGTATGGCTGACGTTCAGCGTGCCCGGCGAGAAGCATCTCCGCCTGACGGTGACGAATCCGGCGGATGGCACGGAGGATGTACGCGAAAAGGTAGTGACGGTGCAGCGTGTTTCATTCGAGCGTCGCGAAGCTGCGGCTTTCGGGTTCACCGAATCTCGACATTTCTGGGATATGGATGGGGACGATGTGTTGGACGTGATAGACAAAAACGGCTTTTATGTGCACGACGGTGCGGGGCGTTATGAGAAATTGGGCACGATATTCAACTCCAATTTGCAGATACCCTATAGGAGAGATGGATTGCCTCCTTTCCTCGACTTCGACATGGACGGGGATGCTGACATCGTGTTAAAGAGCAATAAGGGCAACCTGATACTCAATAACGGGAATAACTCGTTCGAAGCGCAGGAAAGCAGCTCTTGGTTTTGTGTCAATTCCGGATACACAAGCGAAGTGATGCCGGACTTGAACAACGACGGCTTCAATGAATTGTATTACGATTCCAATGCTTATGGTGAATTCGACGGGATTTGTGTGAATTCGGGAGATAACGTCCGTTTTGAACAGTTCCAGTTTCCCAAAACCGGGAATGAATACAATTTTAGATTCAGTTACCAAGAAGGTTTGATGTATGATATTAACAGGGACGGTTACCTCGACTTTTATTCTCAATATGCATCGGGAGTCATCGACAATGCTTGGTACGGATGCGAGGCTATTGCCATCAACCAAGGCGGGATGGATTTCGCTTATCATATAGTTTCCATAGACGACGGCAGCGATGGCCCTTACCGCATCTTCCTGGAAGACATGGACAGCGATGGCATGCCGGACAAGGTGATGGTATATGGCAATAGAAGTATGATGGATAAGATTGTGGTATGTTTCGGAAATAAGGACTACACTTTCTCCTCGCCGGTCGAGTATGTTTTCGGGAATGCTCACAGCACCCGTTATGCCGTGAATGTGCTCCAAATAGCCGATTTCGACAACAACGGCTGTCCGGACATCTTGGTGAACTATGATTTCTACGAACAAAAAGTGAGCAAGGAGGAATATGCTATACTTTATATGGAACGCGACCGCTCGGGACGCGTAGAAGTGTTGCATAATCAGGAGTTTGGGTATCCAGAAGGCATGGCCGATGTGGACAACGACGGTAAACTGGACTTTTACGGCGGACATTCGGAAGAATGCCAATTGCTCCGCACCGGCATCGAGAACACCGCCCCCGAAGCTCCGGTCCACGTACGAGCCACCCAGGAAGGTCTCGGCATACTGTTGGAATGGGATGACGCCTACGACAAGGAAACCCCGGCCATGCAGATGCGCTACAATGTGAGCGTAAAAAAGAAAGGGGCAGAAGGCGAAGGTGCTTATATCATCTCACCGCTGAACGGCGGAAACGGCAAGGTAGCGGTCATTCCCGGGGCATATTACCAGAAAGCCACGCGTAAGATGATTCCCATCGAGCGGTTCGAGGCCGGACAGGAATATGAGGTGCAGGTACAGGCCATAGACCTGTGGGATGCCCATTCGCCCATGTCGGATACCTATTCCTTTAAGGTGAGCGAGCAGTTCATCGCCGGACCTACGGTGACGGCACCGCGCAAGGCTGTGGCTTTGACGTATAATGTGCCCGATGCCGCTTTGCAAACCGCCGAGTGGGACTGGGACGGCGGAACGCTTCTCGGTCAGGAAGGGAAACGGTTTGAAGTGGCATGGAACGAGCCGGGGCTGAAAACCGTGACCGTCCGCACGGCAGATGGCGAAACGGCCACCAAGAACGTGATGGTGCGCGACATCGACCTTTCGTTCGACTTCCCCGCCGAAGGACTGGCCGGGACGGAGATTACCTTCACGCTTCCTGAAGCCTTTGCACAGGCTTCCCGCGAGGACATCGACGTGAAGCTGTCGGACGAACGTATCGAGATGCTGCTCCGCGTAGGGAGCCGGGAAGCCAAGGCGGTGTTCCCCGATGCCGGTGATTATTCCTTCCGCTTGTCGGTGCGCGATTCCGTGTGCGGCGTGGTGGAATCGGAAGAGAAGCACATCCGCATCGTGGGCGAAGTGCCTGTGCCCGTTATCCGTTTGGTAGGCATTGATGCGGCTACCGGCAAGAACAAAGTGACGTGGGACATGCCCGGCATGCCGGATTTCGTCACCACCGTGAATATATATAAGGAGAGCGGACGCTACAATGCCTTTGACTGCATTGCGCAGGTGGCTCCCGGGGCGGGAGAGTTCGTAGACATGTCCTCCAATCCCTCTGTCTCGTCCGACCGCTATTGCATCAAGTTGGGCACGACGTTCGGTGTGGAAAGTCCGGCCAGCCGTGTGCACAGCGGTACGCATCTGATGCTGAATAAAGGAGTGGACGGTGCCGTCAACCTGATATGGAACGCCTACGAGGGTGGCATTGTGGACAGTTACCGCGTCTTGCGCGGAACGTCCGCCGACCGTCTGGAACTGTTGGCCGAGGTGTCGGGTGCCCATACGGCCTACACCGACCTGAACGCCGGGGACGGGATGTATTTCTACGCCTTGGAGTATGACGAGACCTATTCCGACGAATGGCAACCGATGACGAGGACATTCAAGGAGAGGTTGTCCGGAAGCGGTCGCTCCAATGTGGTATGCACGGACGGGGCATGGACGGTGGTACCGGCCGAACAGTTGAACGTGCTGGCCATAGAGAAGGAACTCGTGCTGACACCTTCTCAACCCACGTTGCATTTGCAGGCCGAAATCCTGCCGGCCATGGCGGATATCCGTACGGTGAATTGGCAGATTCTGGAAGGCGGCGAACTGGCTTCGCTGACTCAAAACGGTGTGTTGACGGCCCGGGGAAAGGAGAACGGCGAAATCGTGGTATGCGCCACGACCGTGGACGGAACAGGCATCGAGGCCCGTGTGACCGTCGTGAAAAAGGATTTCGGCATCCTGCCGCAGTCGGTCACAGTGACCACGGTGGAAGGTACGACGCAGTTGACTCCCCTCACCGGGCGGTTGCACTTGCAGGCATCCGTGCAACCCACGAATGCCTCCCAACTCGTAGCATGGAGCGTGGTACAGGGAGCCGGTCTGGCCACTTTGGATGAAGACGGCATCCTGACCCCGACCGAAACGGGCAACGGCGACATCGTGGTGCGTGCCACTTCTTTGGAGGACGCTTCCGTGTACGGCGAGTTGACCCTCCATAAGGAAGGTTTCTCCGGTGATGGAGTAGAGGGAGTGAATGCCGGACAGATGTCGGTGCACCGCGTCGGCGACGACCTGTGGATTGAAGGTCTGCCTGAGGACAGCGAATGCGGTTTAAGCATTGTGGATCCCTCCGGACGCGTGCTTTCCACGGAATACCGGCTCGAGGGACGTTCGGGCAGAATCTCTTTGGCGCGTCTGGCTTCCGGCACCTATCTGCTTCAGGTGGTTACCGGTGAAGGCAAACAAGCGTTCCGTTTCTTCAAGTAGGCCGGAACGTACATCATAAGGAAACGCCCCGGGCATTCGGTTGTGGCCGTAATGTCCGGGGCGTTTAGTCTTTTTTAGACTCCAAGTATGCAGATTTGTAAATATAGCATACTTCTAAAAAGGTTGGCTTTCATCTGCGGATTTTTCTGCGCCAAATGATTTTTCAATCTCAGCCGAACGATTTTCCGTTCTGCGCCAAATGATTTTCGTTTCTCTTGAAGGTGAAAAAACGATAAGATGAGCACGTGGAAATGAAGTGCTGAAGGTGGAACGCCTGCTTTGGGAGTGCTGATTTATTTTATTGTTTTATAGAAGTTTATGTAGTGGCAGAATAAAATGGGCTGTTCTTTTCTTCCGAAAGAAAAGGCGGTACATCACGTTTGTAAAGTTCGGAAAACGGGATGCGCATGATGTCATATTTATCGAAAAAATGCCATTATGGCATTTTTCTTTTGGCCGTATGGAAAATAAGTCCTACCTTTGCAACCGAAATAATATTCGTAATGTTTTGTAATCCTCATCGGAGGGCAACAATGAAATGCCGGATAAGATGACTGGGTAAAACCAATCACTTATCCGGCATTTTATGTGTGGTAAAATAAAAAAGACGTAGAAATGAAAGAATTGGATTTGACACAGGGAAGCGTGCCAAAGGTTCTGCTACATTTTGCAGTCCCGTTTTTATTGGCCAACGTGCTTCAGGCGCTCTATGGGGGAGCCGACTTGTTTGTGGTGGGGCGGTACGACGATGCCGCGAGCGTGGCCGCCGTGGCCATCGGAAGTCAGGTGATGCAGGCTGTGACGGGCGTCATTCTCGGGCTTACGACGGGGATAACGGTGTTGATAGGCATTGCCACGGGGGCGAAGGATGACCGTAAGACGGCTTCCATCGTGGGGACGGGCATCTGGCTCTTTGCCGTGGTGGCTGTCGTACTGACCGCCCTTATGGTGGCACTGTACGGGCAGATAGCCGTTTGGATGCACACGCCCGCCGAGGCCATGCGCGACACGGAAGCCTATCTTTGGATTTGTTCGATGGGCATTCCTTTTATTATAGGCTATAATGTCGTGTGCGGTATTTTGCGTGGGTTGGGAGATTCGCGCACGCCGCTCTATTTCGTGGCGTTGGCTTGTGTGTTGAACATCGTGTTGGATTTCATCCTTGTGGGGGCGTGCGGCATGCGTGCGGCCGGGGCTGCTGCGGCCACGGTCACGGCGCAGGGTGCCAGTTTCGCGACCGCACTCGGCTTCTTGTACCGCAAGGGGTTTCATTTCGAGTTCACACGGCGCGACATCCGTCCGGTGAGGGCGTTATGCCGGCGAATGGTGTTGCTCGGGGCACCCATAGCCTTGCAGGACTTGTTGGTCAACCTCTCTTTCCTGCTGATTACGGTCATTGTCAACGGGATGGGCGTGGTGGCTTCGGCTGCTTTGGGAGTCGTTGAGAAGCTGATTGTCTTTGCCATGTTGCCTCCGATGGCCATAGCGTCGGCCGTGGCGGCCATGACAGCCCAAAACTACGGAGCCGGGCTGAGGGGGCGTATGCGGTCTTGCCTGCGCTCAGGCATCGCCATGGCCTTGGTCTTCGGCGTTTCCGTGTGCGTCTATTCCCAGTTCTTGCCGGATACGCTGACGGGCATCTTCACGAAAGACGCGGCAGTCATGCAGATGGCTTCCGGCTATCTGCGGGGATACAGCATAGATTGCATCATGGTGAGTTTCGTGTTTTGCATCAATGCCTATTTCAGCGGGCAGGGCAATTCCGTGTTCCCCATGGTACACAGCGTGGTTGCCACGTTCATGTTCCGCATCCCGTTGTCGTATGCGTTTAGCCTGGTGAGTTCTTCTTCTTTGTTTCTCATGGGGTTTGCTCCTCCGTTGTCCACGTTGGTTTCGCTGATGATATGTATCGGGTATATGAGATACAAGGGAAAAAAGGAAATTATGCCGGTTTGTGTGTAAGAAAGCTGTTAAAAACAGATGAGGGGAAAACGTATTTCCCGTAAAATATCTAATTTTGCAGCGTAAATAAAAAATGTAAGCATGAATTTGTCTGAACTGATACAGAAACGGCAAAGTGACCGGAAATACGAATCGCGTCCTGTCAGCCGTGAAATGGTGATGAAATGTCTGGAAGCTGCACGTCTTGCCCCTTCGGCTTGTAATTCACAACCGTGGAAATTTGTTGTCGTGGACGATGCGGCGTTGTTGCCGCAAATGGGAGCGGCGGCTGCGGGGATGGGGATGAACGGATTTGCCCGTGAGGTGCCCGTCATCGTAGCTGTGGTGTTGGAGAAAATGAACTTGACGGCTCGTATTGGTAGTGTCATCAAAGACAAGGAATACTCTTTGCTCGACGTGGGTATCGCAGTGGAGCATTTTTGTTTGCAAGCGGCCGAACTTGGCTTAGGGACTTGCATCATGGGTTGGTTCGACGAAAAGAAAGTGAAAAAGCTGCTTGGCATCAAAGGAAAGCGCGTACCTCTGCTCATCTCGCTGGGCTATCCGGCGGGGGAGACCCGCAGGAAAGCGCGCAAGTCGTTGGAGGAAATGAGCAGTTGGAACCAATATTAGTACTGGAATCATGGATAATAAAAAGGTGAAAGGCTATGCTTACGGTGTCATAGCATCGGTAAGCTACGGGCTGAATCCGTTGTTTGCCCTTCCGCTTTATGCTTCGGGCATCAGGGTGGATTCCGTGTTGTTCTATCGTTATGTGTTTGCCTTGCTGTTCCTGGCCGTGATGATGAAGATGAGCGGACAATCGTTTGCCCTGAAACGGAATGAGATACTTCCGGTGGCGGTCATGGGATTGCTGTTCTCCTTCTCGTCGTTGTTCCTGTTCCAGAGTTTCAACTACATGGATGCAGGCATCGCTTCTACCATTTTGTTCATGTATCCCGTGCTGGTGGCGGTGATTATGGCCGTGTTCTTCAAAGAAAGGTTGAGCGTGGTGAAAATAGCATCCATTGCCACGGCTTTTGTAGGTATTTCCATGCTTTATAAAGGCGAGGGTGGTGCCACGCTGAGCATGACGGGCGTGTGTCTGGTGCTGATGTCCTCGTTGACCTACGCACTGTATATCGTAGGCGTGAACCGTTCTTCCTTAAAGGAGATGCCGGGATTGAAACTCACGTTTTATGCCATTTTGTTCGGTTCGTTGGTCTATATCGTCCGTCTGCGCGGAGGGATGGATTTGCAGTGGCTTACGGAAGGAACGCAATGGATGAACGCGTTGGGACTGGCTTTGTTCCCGTCCCTGATATCCATGGTGACCATCGCGAAAGCCATCCGGAACATCGGTGCCACTCCGGCTGCCATTCTCGGGGCGTTGGAGCCGCTTACGGCATTGTTCGTAGGTGTCATGGTGTTCCACGAGAGGCTTACGGGCGGCAATGTGGTTGGCATCTTGCTGATACTTTTTGCCGTGACGCTGATTGTAGTCGGGCCGCGTGGATGGTTGCGGTTCAAGGCCGTATGGCATAAGCGGACGGTTGGATAAAGCTCTTGTCGGCTTGTATGGAAAACAGCAAAGGGACTGTCCCGGTATTGGCCGGTAACAGTCCCTTTGCCGTCTGGGGGAGGGGGTTAACGTTTTTGTATGTCTTTGCCTGAAGCGGATACTTGCACGGGATTCCCCGAATAGGCAATGCTTCCTCCGCCGCTTGTGTGGGCATCCAACGATTCCGTGGCATGGCACGAAATGTCTCCTGCCGAAGAGGCGTTGGCATCCACATGCCGGGCTTCCATATTGCCGGCATCGATGTCACCGCTGCTCGAGGCTGTATATTTGGCTTGTTCACATTTACCCTGCAGACGAAGGTCTCCGCTAGAGGTGGCTGTGGCTATCAAATGCGTGCACTCCAACCCTTTGATGTGCAAATCCCCGCTACTGTTGCATTGCAAGTCGGCCTGTTGGCATTTTGAACCACCGAAATAGATGTCGCCGCTGCTGTTGGAGGCCGCAGTAAACGGACTTGCCTGATATGTCACCGCTGCTGTTGGATGTGGCGTGCAGGTCTTTGCAGCTGATGTCCTGGCACGAGATGTCGCCGCTGCTGCCTGCCGTGAGACGGAGGGTACCCTTTACGTGCAGGCCGTCCTTTACGAGAATGTCCCCGGAACTGGAGGCAGACAAGCTACCGACCGGGCGTGCCTTGACATGCACTTCCTTTATCCCTTTGGTTTTTGTGGGGTCTTTGGGCTTTTTCATGCCTACGACCAATGTCCCGTGGGCATCCACTTGCACACTGATGTAAGGCAGGACGGCCTTGCTCGCACGGATTTCCACGGACGTTTCATCGTCAGATGGGATATAAACCACATCGACAGACGACGTGGCTGATATGGCGTTGAAGTCGCCGACGGTCACTTTCTGTGTCTGTATGTCTTTGGGGCTTGCCCCGGTTTCCCCGTCACAAAGGGATTGGGCAGGGCTCTTTGTGCAGCTACAGTAGGCAATGGCTGAGACGAGAAGAAGAAAAATTTGTTTTTTCATACTTTTTATTTTATAGGATTAATGTGGTCTCTTCCCGAAGGTGTCTTGCAAATGATGCGCGGACGTCCCTTGTATGATATGCTGCCCGTGCCGTTCACTTCCCCCTCTATCTTGCGAGTGGCATGGCAACTGACCGTCCCTTCGCCTGTCACAGAGGCTGTGGCGTCCATGGCTTGCAGCCCTTCGGCTTCGATGTTTCCGCGCGACGCATTGGCCAGTGCGGCCTTTGTGCAACTGCCCGTGAGGGTGACGGTTCCGGAGGAAGAGGATTGTGCCGCAACGTCGGTAGCTGTGATCTCCTTGGCGTTGATGCTGCTTCCCCCTTCGGCTTGCGCATGCAGGAGGCGGCAAGTGATGCCGCCGGTCAGGTCGATGGAGGCATTTGCTTTTGCATGCAGCATCACGTCGCGGCAGGTGAATTGTTGGTCGGCATGGAAACTCTTGTCGGACGTGGCGGAGATGTATAAATCCCTGCAAGTGATGGGGCCGCATATTACCGGACCATTGGCTGTGATGTGTACGTCACCGTCACTATATGCCCCGTCTTTCAGGATAAGTGTACCGGTTCCTTTATTGTGGAACGTGTCCATGGGAGGAGCTTTCAGTTCGATGCTGAACGGGGTATCCGAAGAGATGTCGGCGAAATGTTTCATGTTGACAAAGAGCGTTCCATTCTTGTTGACGTAGACTTCCAGAAATGGCAATACGTTCTCCGGCGCATTGAGTTCTATGTCTTTTTCGCCGGGAGTGGGGGTATAGATGATGTCGAGGGAAGCCGACGTGACAAGAGTGTTCAGACTGTCCACCGAAATTTTCCGGCTATCGTAATTCTTTCCTGCCGTGAGTGCCACGGTCTTGACTTCCCTGACCTCCGTCACTTCGTACACACCGGCGTATCCGGCGGCAAAACCCTCATGGCTTTTTCCCATATTCCGGATTTGCAGTTCGGCATAGGCCGGGTAGCCGTTCCGGGTTCCTTGGGTGGCGTTGTCGTAAGTGGGCAGGAGTTTCTCGGTCAAGTCCTTGATCCAATACACCATTGTGTCACCGCAAGAGGTGAAAGTGCGTACTTCGTGTCCTATGACCAATTCTCCCCGGACTGTTTGTAGGGGAATATCCGTGAGGACGATACTTTCCGGATCGAAGAGAGGCTGCTCTTGTCCTATTTCCACGAAGATGGCTTTGTCCGGGTGGCTGTCGTGGATTTCAAAATACCTCCGTCCGCTGTTGCCCGTGCCCCAACCGTTACAAGTGGAGGGGATAGCCTCTTTCGCTTCTATGGCGGTTTCGAACCGGTCGGCATAGTCGCCGGTGGGCAGGAGGATGTAGCGGGTCACTCCCTTGCGGTCACAATCCACTTCCTTGAACTTGCAGGTTTCTTCGCTGTTCCATCCCGGGCTTTTTTCCAACTGGTCCAGTACGTCGTCGATGTCGCCGTCTTCGATATGGAAGATTTTGATGACGGGACGGCCGTCGGAGCGGGAGCGGCCTGTGTGTTTGATGACTGCCCCTTCGAGCAGTCCGTCCGTGACGACACAAGTCTGGCTGTCGCGTTGTGCCCAAAATTGCAGTCCCGTGCCGGATACGATTTCCCATTTGAATCCTTGGCGCGCTTTTTGCGTCGGCTGTTCCGGGAAGACGGGATACTTGCCGTCGCGGTCGCCGAAACAGGCTGTGAGTAGGATAAGATAGAGTCCTGCGGTAATTTTAAACAAAGAGCTTTTCATTGGGTGTAGGGTTGAGGTTTATAAATAAACGAAGGAGTATTCTTGCCGGAACCGGATGGTCCGGAAAGAAATACTCCATGTCGTATGGTTATCGGATGAACAACAGTTCGCGGTATTTCGGAAGCGGCCACATCTCGTCGTCCACGATGAGTTCGAGTTTGTCTACGTGGTAGCGTATGCTTTCCAACATGGGAGCCACCGTGTCGTGGTAGGCAATGGCTTTCTCGCGTACGTTTTCAATGCGGTTGGCCACCTTCCGGTTTTCCACCAACCGGTCTGCATTTTCGGCAATGAAGCTTGTGTGTTCCGAAATCTTTTCTATCAGTTCCAGGTTCTTGGCATTCAGTCGGGCCGCGGTCTCGGCAGGGAAAACCTCCTGTACTTTGTGCACGTTGTCTATCAGGGCACTTTGGTAGCGTGTGGCCACGGGAATGATGTGATTCATGCACATGTCGCCGAAGATGCGTGCTTCCACTTGTACCTTTTTGGTATAGGTTTCCCATTTGATTTCGTTGCGTGCCTCGATTTCATTGCGTGTGAACACATGGGTCGTCTCGAACATTTTCACGCTGCTTTCGTCCAAATAACGGTCGAAGATAAGGGGACAACTGCGTTCCGTATCCAGTCCGCGGCGTCGGGCTTCTTCCTGCCATTCTTCGGAATAGCCGTTACCGTCGAAATGGATGGGCTTGCACGTCTTGATGTCCTCGCGTACCACTTGCAGGATGGCTTTGGTCTTGTCTACGCCGTTTGCTATCAAGGCGTCCACCCGCGTCTTGAAGTCGATAAGGGCTTCGGCCATAGCCGCGTTCAGGGCTATCATGGCGGCGGCGCAGTTGGCTTGTGAACCGATGGCGCGGAACTCGAACCGGTTGCCTGTGAAAGCGAAGGGAGACGTACGGTTGCGGTCGGTGTTGTCGAACAGCAGTTCCGGAATTTGCGGGATGTCGAGCTTCATGCCGTGTTTGCTGGCTACGTCTATCAGTTCGTCGTCCGTAGAATGTTCCAAATGTTCGAGTATGTCGCTCAGTTGCTGACCGAGGAACGAGGAAATGATGGTCGGCGGAGCCTCATGCCCTCCCAGGCGATGGGCGTTGGTGGCACTCATGATAGAGGCTTTCAGCAAACCGTTGTGGTGGTATACCGCCATCAGGGTGTTGACAATGAAGGTGATGAAGCGCAGATTATCTTCGGCGGTCTTGCCCGGAGCCATCAGCAGGACGCCGGTGTCTGTACCCAGTGACCAGTTGTTATGCTTCCCCGAGCCGTTGACGCCTTTGAAGGGCTTTTCGTGCAGCAACAGGCGGAAACCGTGGCTCCGCGCCACCTTGCGCATGAGCGACATGATGAGCATGTTATGGTCTACCGCCAAGTTGCATTCTTCGAAAATGGGAGCCAGCTCAAATTGGTTGGGAGCCACTTCGTTATGGCGGGTCTTGACGGGTATGCCCAGTTCCAGCGCCTGTATTTCAAGGTCTTTCATAAAGGCAGCCACACGGGTGGGGATGGCTCCGAAGTAATGGTCTTCCAATTGCTGGTTCTTGCTGGCTTCGTGTCCCATCAGGGTGCGCCCGGTCAGCAGCAGGTCGGGACGGGCGGCATACAGTCCTTCGTCTACCAAGAAGTATTCCTGTTCCCAGCCCAGGTAGGCCACCACTTTCTTCACTTCCGGGTTGAAGTAACGGCACACGTCCACGGCGGCTTTGCCCACAGCACTCAAGGCTTTCAGCAGTGGCGTTTTGTAGTCCAGCGACTCGCCGGTGTAAGCAATGAAAACGGTAGGGATGCACAGGGTGTCGTCCACCACGAAGACAGGCGATGAGGGGTCCCATGCACTGTAGCCGCGTGCCTCGAAGGTGTTTCGGATGCCGCCGTTGGGGAAGCTGGAAGCATCAGGCTCCTGCTGTACGAGGAGCTTGCCGGAGAATTCTTCCATCATTCCACCCTTGCCGTCGTGTTCCACAAAGGCGTCGTGCTTTTCGGCTGTGCCTTCCGTCAGGGGTTGGAACCAGTGGGTGTAGTGGGTTACACCTAGCTCGGTTGCCCAGCGTTTCATGCCTGCCGCCACTTCGTCGGCTATGGCACGCTCCAGGGGGGCGCCGTTGTCCATGGCGTCCGTCAGTTTGGCATAGACGGCGCCGGGCAGATACTTGAACATTTTCTCGCGGTTGAAAACGTATTTGGCGAAATATTCACTGGGCCTTTCGGCTGGTGTCTCCACCGTTGCTGCTTTCTTCTTGAAAGCCGTTTCGACTACTCTGAATCTTAATTTTGACATAATACCTAAATTTGTTTAGTTGTTAATTAGTAGAATGAATGGAAAAAACTTTTGTGATTAATTGTATGCCGACTCGCCATGCTCGTAGATATCGAGTCCTTCCTCTTCAATGCGTTTCGGAACACGCAAGCCATGTATCTTGTCCAGCACTTTAAAGACAATGAAGCCCATGCCTGCCGCCCACACTCCTACTACGGCCGCGCCGAAGAGCTGTGCCAGCAGGAAGCTGCTTCCGCCGCCATAGAACAGCCCCTCTTCTGTAGCGAAGAGTCCCGTAAGAATCGTTCCCAGGCAACCGCAAACACCGTGTACGGACGATGCGCCTACGGGGTCGTCAATTTTCAGCACATGGTCGATAAAGTCGACTGCAAATATCATTACCACGCCGCAAATGGCACCGATAAGTACAGACCCGAAAGGCGATACCAGGTCACATCCCGCCGTGATGCCCACCAGTCCTGCCAGCACACCGTTCAGTGTGAGGGACAAGGAAGGTTTGCCATACTTCATCCAACTCGCCACCAGTGCGAAGAAACCTCCTGCACAAGCTGCCAGGTTGGTGGTGAGGAACACATGCGAAATGGTCGTCTGGTCTCCACTTGTCGCCGCTGCCAACTGCGAACCGGGGTTGAACCCGAACCAGCCGAACCAAAGGATAAACACGCCCAGGCAGGCAAGCGTCAAACTATGACCGGGGATGGCCCTTGATTTGCCGTCTTTCCCGTATTTGCCAATACGCGGCCCCAGAATGGCGGCGCCCACCAAGGCAATCCATCCGCCTACGGAGTGAACCACCGTAGAACCGGCAAAGTCATGAAAAGTAGTGCCGAACGTCCTCATCATAAAGGAGCCTTCGTCTCCGTTCATCAGCCATCCGCCGCCCCAGGTCCAGTGGCCGGAAACCGGATAAATGAGTACGCTGATAAAGACAGTATAGACCAGATACATGGAGAACTTGGTACGTTCCGCCATGGCTCCGGACACGATGGTGGCCGCCGTGGCGCAGAATACAGTCTGGAAAATCAGGAAGCCTTCGATGGGCAATCCGTTGTCGATGATTTTGTCCATCGCCTCCAAGTTGAAAAAATGGGGGGCACCCACAAAACCGCCTATGCCGAACATCAGCCCGAAGCCGATGAACCAGAACAGGATGGAGCCGAACATGAAGTCTACCAGATTTTTCATCAGCACGTTGGCCGTGTTCTTGGTACGGATGAACCCGGCTTCTACCAGTGCGAATCCCGGTTGCATGAAGAATACCAGCATGGCGGCAAGTAGCATCCATACGGTGTTGAGTCCGGTAGCAAGTTCGCCTAGGGCCCCGGCGGTTGCATCGGGCGCCGCGGTGGTGGCTGCCACGCCTGCATCTTGCGCCCAAAGGCCGGCGGGGAGCATAAATAAGAGTATAGTATCCATAATTTTTCTCGTTTACGTTGTAGTATTGTTTTATTCCCGACTTTACTTTTGCCGGTAAAGGGAAGTAGCTTGCGCTTATTTTTCCTGTTCTGCATTATACAGGGCTATGTCACCCCGCTCGCCCGTGCGTATGCGGACGGCGTCTTCAATGGGGATGACGAAAATACGTCCGTCGCCTATCTCGCCGGTGTGCGCCGCCTTGATGATGGCTTGCACTGTTTTCTCCACATTCTTTTCGCGCACCACGATGGAAACCAGGATTCTTTCAATCGAACTGGTATCATACACCACACCACGGTAGATACGTCCCTGGCGTGCTTTACCAATGCCTCTTACATCGTAGTAGGAAAACCATTCGATGTCGGCTTCGAGCAACGCGTCCTTTACGTCCTCGAACTTGGTCTTACGGATAATAGCCTCAATTTTCTTCATTGTTGTACTTGTAATTTATATGTTCCAATCTTTTTACCTTTTTAAAAACTGATACCTCTCTCTACTTTGTCGTTATGTCTGAATTTGTTATTGTATCTGCATTTTCAGCACTTCCTGTCAGAAACTCAGTCCGAATACGAAATAGGCCCCTTCGGTGCGCGGATTCACCGTCACCTTGGCGAAGGCGGGGACTGAGAATGAGTCTGTAATCTTGATTTCCTTGGATACCCCAAGGCTGATGTCACATACGGCGAACCCGTCCGAACCGCTGCATTCCGGATCTGCGGACACGTTATAGAAGTCATTGGCCCATGGCGTGGCTCCTATTTCTGCCGTCCAGTCCAGGCCTGCCAGTTTGAAGGGGGCGGCGAGTGATATGTAAGAGGAGTAAGCCCGGTCGCCGTCCTTGTTCACCCCGTCGGCACCTGCAAAGTTGGTGTACCAGTTCACTGCCAGCGGACCGAAATCGTAGCCTATCTGCGCTTCGAATACATGGCTGGTATGGTGCGTGCCATAGTGGAAATAGCCGGGGCCGCCATTGAACCAGTAGTCTGTCACCGAAATGCTGAAACCGCCGGTGCTGTAGCCCAGCGTCAGGTCCAGTTCTTTCGTATCAGCGGACTCAATGCCTGCGGATCCCCATGCGCCGAGCGAAAATCCTTTGTAGGCAACGGACAATGACGGCTGTATGCTTACGCCTCCCAAATCCTGTCCGCGCCAAATATAGCCGCTTACCAAGTCAGCTCCTACGCTGGCTTCCACCTTGTCTTGAGCGATGCTCGTTGCCGGCACTGTCATGGACAGGCCTAATAGCAATGCCGTTTCCTTAAAATTCATCTTCATAGCTTTTTACCTTTTAATTAATAATAGTGAGTATGTCATATTTTATATACCTATTGGCTTGATTGATGTAAGTCCGATGCAAGCACAAAGTGCTTCAAGGTGTTGCCATGTATTGCTCAGAGCAACCATTTTCTAATCCGTTTCATGGCTTCTTCGCAATCCGCCCGCTCTCCGAAAGCGGTCAAGCGGATATACCCTTCACCACTGGGGCCGAAGCCTACTCCCGGCGTGCCCACTACATTGGCTTCATACAGCATCTGTTCAAAGAATTTCCACGAGTTTACCTCACCCGGTGTCTTCACCCACAGGTAGGGGGCGTTCTCTCCGCCGAAAACTTTGAGTCCTGTACTTTCCAACGCTTCTTTCATGATGCGAGCGTTAGCCATATAATACTGTATGATGGCTTTCACTTGCTTTTTGCCTTCGGGGGTATAGATCGCTTCGGCACCACGCTGGGTGATATAGGATGTGCCGTTGAACTTGGTGCACTGGCGGCGGTTCCACATCCGGTTCAGCGGAATGCGCTCTCCTTCCAGCGTGGCGGCTGTGAGTTCTTTCGGTACGACGGTGTATCCGCAACGCACCCCGGTGAATCCGGCCGTCTTCGAGAAACTGCGAAATTCTATCGCTACTTTCTTCGCTCCTTTTATCTCATAAATGGAGTGAGGAATGTCCGGGTCTTGTATGTAGGCCTCGTAGGCAGCATCGTAAAGGATGAGGGTATCATTTTCCAATGCATAGTTCACCCATTTTTTCAGTTCGGCCTTGCTAATGACCGTCCCCGTAGGGTTATTGGGATAGCAGAGGTATAGGATATCTATCCTGCGGTCGGGAATTTCGGGCACGAAATTATTCTCGCTCAGGCAAGGCAAGTATACCACGTTGCTCCATCGCCCGTCTTCCAGTATCCCGGCACGGCCGCACATTACGTTCGAATCGATGTATACGGGGTAGATGGGGTCTGTCACGCCGATGCTGTTGTCGTGGCGAAGGATGTCTCCGATATTTCCCGTATCGCTCTTGGCGCCGTCACTGATAAAGACTTCGCCGGGTTCCAGATAGACGCCGCGCGGAGCGTAATCGTTCCTGATGACGGCATCTATCAGGAAATCATAACCTTGTTCGGGACCGTAACCGTGGAATGTCTCTTTGTTTGCCAGCTCGTCTACTGCCTTATGCATGGCTTCGATGGAAGCTTGAGGCAGCGGGCGGGTTACATCTCCGATACCCAGGCGGATAAGGTCCGTTTTGGGATGAGAGACTTTGAATGCATTTACCTTTTTGGCAATGTCCGAAAACAAGTAATTGTTTGGTAGTTTTAAAAAATGTTCGTTTACTAGTGCCATCGTTGTTATTGTTTTTATCGTTGTTTTAAGTTTTTCAAAATCATTATCACATCTCTATTTCGCCTTCGAAAACCTTTCCGGCCGGACCGGTCATGTATACATGTCCGTCTTTCTCGTCCCAGTGGATGTGGAGATCGCCTCCGTCCATCCTTACCCACGATTTTCGTCCGGCTTTATGGTTCAGTACGGCCGCCACGGCGGTGGCGCAAGCCCCTGTTCCACAAGCCATTGTGATGCCTGAACCTCTTTCCCACACTCTCATCCGTAAGGATTGGTCCGGCAATATTTCTACAAATTCCACATTGGTCCGCTCAGGAAAAAGCGGATGATTTTCCAGTTTCGGACCAACCGCCGGCAAATCCACCTCTTTTATATCATCTACGAAAATGACAACATGCGGATTTCCCATGCAGACGAATGTTCCTTTGTATTCTTTTCCATCGGCCAAGATAGTTTCTGCCAGCATTCCGCCGGTTTTCGTAGCTATCTGTCCGGGGTTTGATAGCAGGGGCGTACCCATATCTACGGTTACATCCTTCACCACCCCGTTGCCTGTATGAAGTTTCAGGATTTTGATTCCCGAAAGGGTTTCCAGTGTGATCACCTCCTTATCCGTCAATCCTTTCTCGTATACATATTTGCCTATGCAGCGCGAGGCGTTTCCACACATCATGGCTTCGGAGCCGTCTGCATTGAATATACGCATACTGAAATCCGCTTTCTCGGATGCTCCAATCAGTACCAGACCGTCCGCACCGATACCGGTATGATAAGCGCTCCATTTTCTGGCGGCTTTTATCGGATCTTGCAGCGGAGAAGACAAGGTATTTACATAGATATAATCATTGCCGGTTCCTTGCATCTTGGTAAACTTGATAGTTGTTGCCATTTTGATTAATACTTATTTATTGTTGTTTCCTTTTGCTTTTAATTATATGCAAATATATGTCTTTTTGATATTTTATAAGATATAATCGTTTCTATTTTCTTATTTATTTTCACTCTAATAACAAATAGAAACCGAAATGTTTGTTTTATCTTTCAAATTACATCAGAACAAGGGAAGATAGTTTTGAATTATAAGTCAATAGGTCGTTATATGGTTGAGGGATGTAATATTCCTATTATTATACTCCGGTTGATTGACTATAAAGGGGGGATGCCGTCCTAAATACAATCTATATGAATAAAAGAAATGCCCAAACTTACAATTTAAAAGTATTTTTCACAATATATCTTTCAAATATTAAATAAACACGTCATATATACAACAAACTGTAAGACAAGGACGCAAGACTGCATCTTTTTATCAAAAGAAAGCATCAGCTCTTCATCAAAAAGAAATAAATTACCTACTTTTGCAGAACAATATGAAATACAAACCAACATTATTATAAACCAAAGACAGCAATAATGGCAAAAACAGAGCAAACAGGTCTTTATGACGCAACCAACGAACATGACGCTTGCGGCGTAGGCATGGTAGTCAACATTCATGGCAACAAATCGCATGAATTGGTAGACTCCGCATTAAAGGTATTGGAAAACATGCGCCACCGAGGCGCAGAAGGAGCCGATAACAAAACCGGCGACGGAGCCGGAATCATGCTACAGATTCCCCACGAATTCATCCTCCTGCAAGGCATCCCCGTACCCGAAAAAGGAAAATACGGAACCGGACTCGTATTTCTGCCCAAAGACGAAAAAGAGCAAGCCAGCATCCTGAGCATTATGATTGAAGAAATAGAACGCGAAGGACTTACCTTGATGCACCTGCGCAATGTGCCCACCAACCCCGCCTGCCTGGGCAAGGACGCACGGGCCACCGAACCGGACATCAAACAGGTATTCATCACCGGAGTGACAGATGCGGACAGCCTGGAACGCACCCTCTACATCATCCGCAAGAAGATAGAAAAGCGCGTGCGGCACACGGACTTCTACATCGTTTCGCTATCGGCAAAAAACATTATATATAAAGGTATGCTCTCGTCCATGCAAGTGCGCGAGTACTTCCCGGACCTGACGCAACCCTATTTTACCAGTGGATTGGCATTGGTACACTCCCGTTTCAGCACCAACACATTTCCTACATGGAGCCTCGCCCAACCGTTCCGTTTGTTAGCGCACAACGGCGAAATCAATACCATCCGCGGTAACCGGGGTTGGATGGAGGCGCGCGAAAGTGTCCTTTCCTCTCCGGCATTGGGGGATGTCAAAGACATCCGTCCCATTATCCAGCCGGGCATGAGCGACAGCGCCTCACTGGACAATGTGCTGGAATTTTTTGTAATGTCGGGACTGAGCCTGCCCCATGCCATGGCGATGCTGGTACCCGAATCGTTCAACGACAAAAACCCTATCAGTGAAGAGTTGAAAGCGTTTTACGAATACCATTCCATCCTGATGGAACCTTGGGACGGGCCTGCCGCGCTGCTGTTCAGTGACGGACGGTTTGCCGGAGGAATGTTGGACCGCAACGGCCTGCGCCCTGCCCGTTACCTCATTACCAATAATGACATGATGGTAGTGGCCAGTGAAGTAGGCGTGATGGATTTCGAACCGGGAGAGATTAAAGAGAAAGGGCGTCTGCAACCGGGCAAAATACTGATGATTGATACCGAACAAGGTAAAATATATTATGACGGTGAACTGAAAGAACAACTGGCGTCGGCCCGCCCCTATCGCGCATGGCTGTCTGCCAACCGCATCGAGCTCGATACCTTAAAAAGCGGACGCAAGATAGACAACCGGATAGACGGCTATGACCGTATGCTGCGTACTTTCGGCTTCTCGCGCGAGGATATAGAACGCACCCTCATGCCGATGTGCAACACAGGGGCCGAGCCCATCGCCTCTATGGGTAACGACACGCCGCTGGCCGTCCTTTCGGACAGGCCGCAGTTGCTGTTCAACTATTTCCGGCAACAGTTTGCCCAAGTGACCAATCCCGCCATCGACCCTATCCGTGAAGAGTTAGTCATGTCGCTCACCGAGTACATCGGGGCCGTGGGAATGAATATCCTGATGCCCAGCGAAAGCCATTGCAAAATGGTACGCCTGCCCCATCCCGTGCTGAACAACACCCAACTGGACATCCTCTGCAACATCCGGTATAAAGGATTCAATACCGTGAAACTCCCTATCGTATTCGAGGTGAGCAAGGGAAAAGCCGGATTGCAAGAGGCCCTGAACGACCTGTGCAAAAAAGCCGAGCAATCCGTTACGGACGGAGTGAACTATATCATTCTGAGCGACCGTTTCGTGGACGACACCCATGCCGCCATCCCGTCGCTACTGGCAGTTAGCACTGTCCATCATCACCTCATCTCCGTTCAGAAACGCGTGCAAACCGCATTGATTGTAGAAAGTGGCGAGATTCGCGAGGTGATGCACGCCGCCCTGTTGCTGGGATATGGCGCCAGTGCCATCAATCCCTACATGGCCTTCGCCGTACTGGATGAACTGGTGAGGAAAGGCGATGTGCAGATGAATTACGAAACGGCCGAGAAGAATTATATCAAGGCCATCCGCAAGGGCTTGTTCAAGATTATGAGCAAGATGGGCATTTCGACTATCCGTTCCTACCGGGGCGCAAAGATTTTTGAAGCCGTAGGGGTCAGCGAGGAATTGTTGAGAAGCTATTTCGGCACACAGACATCCAGCATCGGAGGCATCCGTCTGGAAGAAGTCGCCAGAGACGCCATCGCCCTGCACGATGCCGGATTCGCTGCAAAAGAAGTGAGCGACATTTTACCGCACAACGGACTGTTCTCTTTCCGCAAAGACGGAGAACGGCACGCTTGGAATCCGGAAACCATCTCCACCCTGCAACTGGCCACCCGGCTGGGTAGCTATAAGAAGTTCAAGGAATTCACCTCCATGGTAGATGGAAAAGAGTCACCCCTCTTCCTGCGCGACTTCTTCGGGCACAAACGAAACCCTATCGATATTGAAAAGGTGGAGCCGGTAGAAAACATCGTGAAACATTTCGTGACAGGAGCCATGTCCTTCGGCGCTATCAGCAAGGAGGCACATGAGGCGCTGGCACTGGCCATGAACAAACTGGGCGCACGCAGCAATACGGGTGAAGGAGGTGAGGACAGCGACCGCATTACCGGCACCTACCAGGGTATCTCACTTTGCAGCAAGACCAAGCAGATAGCATCGGGACGCTTCGGAGTCACCGCCGAATACCTGGTCCATGCCGAAGAGATCCAGATAAAGGTGGCCCAAGGCGCCAAGCCGGGAGAAGGAGGACAACTGCCGGGATTCAAGGTAGATGAGGTGATTGCCAAAACCCGCCACTCCATTCCGGGCATCTCGCTCATTTCCCCTCCACCCCACCATGACATTTATTCCATCGAAGATTTGGCCCAGTTGATATTCGACCTGAAAAACGTAAACCCACAGGCACGAATCAGTGTGAAACTGGTAGCCGAAAGCGGCGTGGGAACCATTGCCGCCGGAGTGGCCAAAGCGAAAGCCGACTTGATTGTCATTTCGGGAGCGGAAGGAGGAACCGGCGCGTCGCCTGCATCGAGTATGCGGTATGCAGGTATCTCGCCCGAAATAGGACTGAGCGAGACGCAACAGACCTTGGTGTTGAACGGACTCCGCGGACAAGTGAAACTGCAAGTGGACGGACAGTTGAAAACCGGACGGGATATTATCAACATGGCCTTGCTGGGTGCGGAAGAATTCGGTTTCGGTACCACCGCATTGATTGTACTGGGATGCGTCATGATGCGCAAGTGCCACACCAACACCTGTCCCGTAGGCGTGGCCACCCAAGACCCCGAACTCCGCAAACATTTCCGCGGACACTATGAATATGTAGTGAATTATTTCACTTTCCTAGCACAGGAAGTACGCGAATATTTGGCCGAAATGGGATTCACCCGGTTGGAGGATATCATTGGACGGACAGACCTGATTGAAATACAACAAGCGCCAAGTGAGAAGAAATCCTCACTATTGGATTTCAGCAGACTGCTACACCGGGTGGACAACGGAGCTGCCATACACCATGTCATGGAACAGAAGCACGACATTGCCCATGTGAAGGATGTGACCATACTAGCCGCCGCCAGGGATGCCATAGAAAACGGAAAAGAAATTTCCCTGGAATACACCATCGCCAATACGGACCGTTCGGTAGGCGCCATGCTGGCAGGAGCGGTTGCCAAGAAATACGGGCAGGCAGGACTTCCGGAACAGACCATCCACATCAAATTCAAAGGTTCGGCAGGCCAAAGTTTCGGTGCGTTCCTGACCCACGGCATCAGTTTCAAGCTGGAAGGCGAAGCGAATGACTATCTGGGAAAAGGACTGAGCGGCGGACGCATTGCGGTACTGCCCCCCGTGCGCAGCAATTTCGATGCGGAAAAGAATACCATCGCCGGAAACACCCTGCTGTATGGCGCTACTGACGGCGAGGTGTATATCAACGGACGGGTGGGCGAACGCTTCGCCGTCCGCAATTCCGGTGTGACGGCCGTGGTAGAGGGTGTAGGCGACCACTGTTGCGAATACATGACCGGAGGACGGGTCGTGGTACTGGGGGAAACCGGACGGAATTTCGCTGCCGGAATGAGTGGCGGCGTGGCTT
>OOBT01000521.1_pt1 | contig 24203 bp, 20 predicted proteins | sample 1671551 | NCBI WGS metagenome assembly OOBT01 (sample SAMN06348168, study PRJEB24527) | human gut metagenome | reverse complement strand
TCTCACCGACCCGGGGTACCGGTTTTTAAGCCGTCAGTCGGTGGTGTTTGCAAAATTAAAGAATGCCGAGCCCCGTCTCGGCATTCCGTAAAAAAATCTGTCTTACTTTTTATTGGCAACGCGGAAATCAGGCGCACAGCTCCCGATACCACCGATAGACCGTTTCAAGCGTCTGCTCGATGTTCAAATCGGAATTGTCGAGAACTTTTGCGTCCGGCGCCGGCACACAAGGCGCAGCCTTGCGCTCGCGGTCGCGGCGATCGCGTTCAGCCAGATCACGAGTAAGGTCGCTCAGATTAGCAGAAATTCCCTTGACAATCAACTGATTAAAGCGTCTTTTTGCACGCGCTTCAGGCGTAGCTGTCAAAAACACTTTCAAAACCGCATCCGGAAAGATAACGCTGGCCATATCGCGACCGTCGGCCACCAAGCCGGGAGCCTGTCGCGCATCGCGCTGCAAATCAGTGAGCGCCTGACGCACAGCGGGCAAGGCGGCTACGCGGCTGGCGGTCAAACCCACTTCTTCGGCTCGGATGGCCTGCGTGACGTCTTCACCTTCAAGGAAAATCTTTCCTTCTTTAAAAACAGGCTTCATGGCACGGGCAACGGCCTCACACGCGGCCTCCTCGTCGGGATTCACGCCCGCCTTGAGAACCGACAGCGCCGTGAGTCGATAAAGAGCACCGCTGTCGAGATAATGAAACCCCAGTTTCTCGGCCAAAGCCGCGGCCACCGTTCCTTTGCCGCTGGAACTCGGACCATCGATGGCTATGACGGGAATCGGATTCGCTTGTGTCACTTTCCACATCCTTGAGCTTGGTTTTGAAGTCGCTATTCTACGAGCCGACACTGCGTTTGTCTTCAGAGTTATCGCTCCGCCGCCAGCTGACCGAAAACCTCAAAATAGTCCGGATACGTCTTGGCCGTGCAGCGCGGATCGTTGACCTTTACCGTGATGCCCGCGCAGGCAGCAAGCGCAAGACTCATGGCCATGCGATGGTCATCGTAGGTATCAACCGTGGCATCCGTGAGCCTTCCGTTTTCAGGTCTGGCCACAACAATGTAGTCGCTCCCCTCTTCGACCGTGGCCCCGAACTTGCGCATCTCGCAAGCCATGGCGGCCAATCGGTCAGTCTCCTTAACGCGCCAACTGCCGATACCGGTAAGGTGCACGGGACCTTCGGTCATCAATGCCATCGGCACGAAAGTCATGGCTGCATCTGGTATGGCCGTGCAGTCCAGAGAAAGCCCCTTGAGCGGATGCGAGGCGTGTCGCGAAACCGTGATCGAATCGTTTGTTTTTTCGACCGTAGCCCCCATCTGTAGGAGTGCATCGGCAAAAGCCACGTCGCCTTGAATCGAATCTTTTCCGACGCCCGTGACCGTCACAGGGCCCCCCGTAAGCGCCCCCAGGGCCAAAAAGTAGCTTGCAGCCGAAGCATCGGCTTCCACACGATAAGACGCCCGAGCGCAGTATGTTCCGCGCGGCACCCAAAAGCCCGTCGCCGTTTCTCGGGCTTCGATGCCAAAGTCACGCATCATGCGCACGGTCATTTCCACATAGGGGCGGCTGATGAGTTCGCCCTTGATGTCAATCCAAAACCCCTCTTCGGAAGCAATGGTCGGCGCAAGCATCAACAGGGCCGTCAGATACTGGCTCGAGACATTGCCGCGCACGCTTACTCGGGATCCCACACAAAAAGCTGGTTCAAACGTAAGCGGCAAAAAGCCTTCGTTGATCTCGCAAGTGATCTTGGCGCCGAGACTTCGCAGAGCCTCCAACAGATCGCCGATCGGACGCTCGCGCATACGCGCAACGCCGTCAATTCGGTAGTTTCCGCCCGCAAAAGCCAAAAGCGCCGTCAGCGTTCTGGTGGCAGTACCGGCATTACCGATAAAGAGTTCCCCTTCTTTGACGGGAATCCTTCCCCCGCACCCCGTGACGGTCACCTGCGTGTCATTGTCAAAACTCACCGGGATGCCGAGCGTCTTAAGCGCATCAAGCATGCGTTCGGTGTCGTCTGCTCGAAGCAGTCCGGTGAGCGTCGTTTTGCCCTGGGCCATCGCCGCCAAAAACAGAGCACGATTGGAAATCGATTTGCTCCCTGGCAACTGTACGGTTCCTGCCGCGGTCGTGATCGGTGCGATCGTGATGCTCTCACGGGGACAAGAGGCAACAGTTGATTGCATCATAGAACCCCTTTAGCTACGTTTTTTGGGAAGATGCGGCGCAATGCGACGGCGCGCGTCGGCAGCGCGAGCAAACACACTGCGCGTCACCTCGACCTCGTCGTTTTCAACGGCTCGGCGCAGCAATGCCAGATCTTTTTCAAAATAAGAAAGCGCTTCAAGCACCGCCTTTTTGTTCGCGCGGAAAATATCCACCCACATCTCAGGACTGGAAGCCGCAATACGCGTGAAGTCTCTGAAACCTGCCCCGGCAAGTGATAACTTGCGTTCGGCACTTCCGGTATTGAGAATGGAATCAACCATTGCGTAGGAAAGCAAATGGGGCAAATGCGAAACAGAAGCAAAAACAGCGTCATGCTCTTCGGGCGTCATGCGCAACAAATCACTGCCGGCCGTTTTCCAGGCCTCTTCCCAAAACCGTACGGCTCGCTCTCCGATACCGTCGACGGGCGTGGAAATCGCCTTAGCTCCAACAAAAAGATCGGCGTCGGCGTAGTCGACTCCCGGCATTTCACCGCCTGCAATCGGGTGCACCGGCGCATAGTTGACAAATTTTTCCTTAAGCACCCGACGAGCCCCGTCAATCACAACGCCGCGCACGGACCCCACATCGGTAATGAGCGTGTCGTCTCCCAGGAAAGGTTCAATCTGCGCCATGACCTTTTCAATAGCCAGCACTGGTACGGCCACGAGTACGGCATCGGCTCCCTGTAAACATTCCTGCAACGTTGAGCTGGCCGCATCGGCAATACCCATGTCCACCGCTTTGAGCACGCTTTTCGTCGAGAGGTCAAACGCCGACACCGTATCAAACACGCCGCCGCGCTTCATGGCCCATGCCGCCGAAGCACCGATCAAACCCACGCCAATCAAGGCCAAACGCATTGTCCAATTCCCTTTCTTCGCGAAGACTCAAAGTGCCGAGAGCGTCTCGCGAAACGCTTTCATGAAAATATCGTTTTCTTCGGGAGAACCCACCGAAATACGCATGTATTCAGGGAGCCCGTAGCTCTTGAGCGGCCGAAGAATCACGCCTTTGCGCAGCATCGCTTCGTTGATTTCCGCCGCCTTGGGGCCGACGTGCACCATAATGAAGTTGGCCTGCGAAGGCAGTTGCACGAGTTTGAGCTCTTCAAAGAAAGCTGCCAGACGCGCACGTTCTGTGGCATTGGTCTGCACCACCTTCCGCAAAAACGCCTGATCTTCAAGCGCAGCTACCGCGGCAGCCTGCGCGGCCGCGTTCATGTTAAAAGGCGGGCGGATTCGGTTCATCATCTCGATGAGCTCTTTATTTGCCACGCCGAAGCCCGCACGCAACCCAGCCAAACCGTAGGCCTTGGAAAAAGTACGGGTCACCAGTAGGTTGGGAAAGCGCTTGACCCACTCAAAACTCGGCGTTCTGAGCTTTTCGTCCATAAAGTCCGTATAGGCCTCGTCGAGAACCACGACGCACTTCTCGGGCACTCGCTCGAGGAACGTCAAAAGTGCGCCGGGATCGAGCGGTAACCCAGTCGGGTTGTTCGGATTGGTGATGTAGATAAGGCGTGTGTTGATGTCGGTTGCCGCAAGCAACCCTTCCAAATCCACCTGAAAGTCCTTGGTCGGCACCTCGACACACTCGGCAGCACATTCCTGCGCACTCAATTCATACACGGAGAAGGAATACTGCGAGTAAACGCACCGATCACCGGGCGACAAAACCGTTCGTGCGATCAAACCCAGAATTTCATCGGAGCCGTTGCCAACAATTACTTCGTCAGGGGAGACACCGGCAAAGGCTGCGGCCGCTTCACGCACAACCTGCGCCGCTCCGTCCGGATAGCGTGTGCCGTTCGTGACCGCCTGCATCGCCGCTTGTTGAGCCTTGGGCGACATACCGAGCGGATTTTCATTACTCGCGAGCTTCACGATACACGTCGGATTCAGTCCGTACTGCCGCGCGGTCTCTTCGATAGGTTTACCCGCTACATAGGGGCTGATCGCTTCAAGCGCTTTACGCGCCACAAATCCCTGCATTTTTTCTCCCTTCTTGTTTTTTCAGTACGCTGCCGTGTAGGAGCCCAGAAGCTTCAGATACAAAGCAATATGGCCGAGTTCATCGATAGCCTTGGCAATGGGCTCGTCCTCGATATGCCCGTCAACGTCCACATAAAAGTTGTAATCCCAAGCGCCGTTGCGTGCCGGACGACTTTCCAGCCGCACCATGGATACCTTGTACTTGGCAAAGGGGGCGAGCGCATCCAAAAGCGCTCCGGCACGGTTGGGAACCGAAAAAATGAGACTCGTTTTGTGAAGCACGTTTTGCGCCTTGCGGCCCGCCTCCTTGCCGAGCACCAGAAAACGCGTGCAATTGCGCGGATCGTCTTCGACAGCATGTGCTGCGATATGCAATCCGTAAAGCGCCGCAGCGCGTTCGGCTGCCAGAGCTGCCACCTTCGGATCAGCTGCAGCTTCTTTAGCCGCCTGCGCGTTGGAGCTTGAGGGAACGAGCTTGGCCTGCGGCAGATGCGTCATCAACCATATGCGACACTGGGCAAGAGCCTGCGGATGGGCGTGCACTTCAACAATGTCTTCGCGCTTGCCCGAGCGATTCATCAGATTGTGATGCACCGCCACATTGACTTCACCGATCACCTTAAGAGGTGTCGTAAGCAACAGATCGGCCGTACGCGTCACGATGCCCTCGGTACTGTTTTCCACCGGAACAACCGCAAAGTCAGCGGTGCCGCTGGCGGCCTCATGAAACACTTCGTCAAGACTTCCGCAGGCAAGCGCCTTGAAACTCGAGCCGAACTGCCGAACCACGGCTTCCTCGGTGAACGTTCCCTTCGGCCCGAGAAAGGCCACGCAAGGCAAAGCCTCGACGGCACGGCACGCGGACACAATTTCGCGTACGATGTTGCGAATCGCCTCTTCACTCAAAAGCGTCCCTTCAGCTTTAGCGCGTGCCACGGTTCGTTCGAAAATTTCTCGCTCGCGCTCGGGCTTATAGACGGCTCCGGCCGCTTTGAGTTTGCCAATCGAACGCGCCAGCTTGGCGCGCTTTTCCAAAAGTCCGAAAAGCTCGGTATCCGTTGCATCAATCACCTTGCGCAACTCTTCGATGCTGCCGCCGCTCGTGCAGAGATCCGTCATTTCATGTTCCCCCTGTTTCCCTTTTGTTTTTAGCCGTGGCGCTTGGCAAAATCCGCCATGAAATCGGCCAGCACCTCTGCGGCCCGCACAGGTAACGCGTTGTAGAGCGACGCGCGCAAGCCTCCGACCAAGCGATGGCCCTTAAGGTTCACTAGCTTCGCGTCGGCGGCTTCCTTAACAAAGAGTTCGGTGAGTGCCTCTTCGCGCAGGTTGAAGACCACATTCATGCGCGAACGCGTGCTGGGCGTGATCGTGTTGATGTAAAAACCGTCGCTGCTGTCGATGGCGTTGTAAATCAGTTTGGAGCGCAGTCGGGCGCGCTCATCCATCACTTCCACGCCGCCTTCGCTCACAAGCCACTTGCAGACAAGATTGGCCACCCAGATCGCAAACGTGGGCGGCGTGTTGTACATGCTGCCCGCCTCGCTGTGCACTTGGTAATTGAGCATCGTGGGACAGGTTTCGCCCGCCAGCCCCAGGAGGTCTTTTCTCACAATCACAACCGTGAGACCAGCCGGCCCGAAGTTTTTCTGCGCCCCTGCAAAAACCAGAGCGTGGCGCCGGAAATCAATCGTGCGTGATAGGAAGTTGCTGCTTACGTCGCTGACCAGCGGCACACAATCCGGACACTGCGGAATGTAGTTGAATTCCATGCCGTTGACAGTCTCGTTCATGCAGTAATAAAGATAAGCAGCATCGTTGGGCACATTGATGCTGTCAGGATGCGGCACCTGTGCGCGCGAAGGTGTTCCGATCACGCTCACGCGACAGAACTTGCTTGCTTCGGCCGCCGCCTTCTTCGACCAAACGCCGTTGACAATATATGAAGCTTCCGCCGCAGCGCCGAGCAGATTCAGGGGCACCATCGCAAACTGCATATGTCCGCCGCCCTGCAGAAAAAGAATGTCGTGCGTTTCCGGCACACTCAAGAGCTCACGCAAAAGATCGCGCGTCTCGCGAATGATCTGCGAAAACACGGGACCGCGGTGACTCATCTCCACCAGACTCATTCCGCAGCCGTGATAATCGGGAAACTCCTTGGCGACTTCTTCGAGAACAGGAACCGGCAGCACGCCTGGACCTGCCGAAAAGTTATATACGCGATTCATTTTTCCACGCGACCTACGTACTCCGAGGGAAAACACGAGGTCGCTCTCCTGATAGTTAATTGATTCAAACGATGCTCTGCCGGAGCGCTTCTGGTCGATCTTTGCAAAATCGCCCTGCACGGAACAACAACCGCACAGGGCGTTTTTTGTCATCGGCTACTTATTTTCGCCGTTCTCATCGCTTGCCGGTACAGGGAATTCACCTGAGTCAGCGGTCGTTTCAGCGGCAAGTGCCGAGGCACCGTGTGATTCCGCATCCGTCGAGACGTCTTCGGAGTCTTCGTTGGCCACACGCGTTACACTCACAACCGTTTCGTCCAGCGTTTCCATGAGTTTGACGCCCTGGGTGGCGCGGCCCGACTGACGGATCGATTCGACGGTCGTACGGATCATGCGCCCGTTGTTGGTGAGCACGAGCACGGTGTCTTCCACATTCACCAGCGTTGCAGCAACCAGCTCGCCGTTGCGCTCGCTCGTCATGATGGCAATCTGGCCCTGACTGCGGCGGCCGTGCTTGGGGTGATCCGCCAGCGGCGTGCGCTTGCCGTAGCCGTTAGCGCAAACCGTCAGCACTTCCATGTTCGTATCGGCGTGCACGGCAAACATGCTGATGCACTTGTGTCCTTCGGGCAGCTTCATCGTGAGCACGCCGCGCGCGGCACGTCCCATCGGACGCACTTCGTTTTCGTCAAAGCGCAACACCTTGCCGTTGCTGCCGAAGACCATGATGTCCTGCGTGCCGTCAGTGATCACAGCCGTAAGGATGCTGTCGCCATCGTCAAGCGCAATGGCGGCCTTACCCACGCTTCGGATCACGGCGAATTCCTTAAGCGACGTCTTTTTCATCACACCATTGACTGTTGCGAGGAACACGTAGTGCGATTCGTCGAAGCGGCTCACGGGCAGAATCGTCACGATCGATTCGCCTTCGGCGATGTCAAGCAAATTGACGATCGCCTTACCCTTACTCGTGCGCGAGCCCTCCGGAATCTGGTAGATCGGCAAAGCGTAGACACGTCCGAAATTGCTGAAGCACAGGGCCTGATCGTGACTGCTGGCCGTGATGATACGGTCGATCTCGTCGCCTTCCTTGAGTTTGGCAGCGGCCTTGCCCTGACCGCCGCGGCGCTGACTGCGGTACTCGGTGAGCGACTGACGCTTGATGTAGCCTTCGCGCGAAAGCGTCACAACCATCGTTTCTTCCGGCACGAAATCAAGCGGATTGAAGTTGGGGTCACCCGACGGATCGATTTCCGAGCGGCGATCATCGCCGAACTTGTCCTTCAATTCAGCCAGCTCGTCGTCCATGATTTTCACGACGCGCTCGGGACGGGCGAGGATGTCGAGCAAATCGGTGATCTGTGCGTTGGCCTGACGGTATTCGTCATTGATCTTGTCCTGTTCGAGACCGGTGAGCTTTTGCAGAGCCATCTGCAAAATCTTGTCGGCCTGAACGGGACTGAGGTGATACAAACCGTCGGCCTGCAGGCCGTAACAGGCGTCAATATCCTGCGGACGATAGTCCTGCGGATTGAAAGCAGCGTTCAAAAGACCCGATACCAGATCCGACTTCCAGCCGCGCGACATGAGCTGCTCGCGGGCAATCGGCGGATTGGGAGCGTTGCGGATGATGCGCAGGAACTCATCTAGGTTGGAAAGTGCCACCGCCTGACCTTCGAGAATGTGTCCGCGCATACGGTTTTTGTTCAGTCGGAAGATCGTGCGGCGGTTGATGACTTCGCGGCGATGACGCAGGAAGGCCTCGATGATTTCGCGCAAATTCAGAACACGCGGGCGGCCGTCGACGAGCGCCACCATATTAATGCCGAACGACCACTGCAACTGGGTGAGCTTAAAGAGATTGTTGCGGACAACTTCACCGAATGTACCGGCTTTGAGTTCCATAACAATGCGCACGGTCTTGCTCGACTCGTCGCGCAGTTCACTGATGCCCTCAATCTTCTTGTCGCGCATCAGTCGAGCGATCGATTCGACGAGCACCTTCTTGTTGACCTGGTAGGGAATATCGTCAACAACGAGCACCTGACGCCCCGACTTCGTTTCTTCAAAGTGCGTATGTGCGCGCATGATCACTCGGCCGCGTCCGGTGCGGTAGCCCTCGTGCACGCCCTTCAAACCGTAAATAATGGCGCCTGTCGGGAAGTCGGGCGCAGGCATCCGCGCAATGAGTTCGTCAATGGTCGCGTCGGGCTTGTGCAGCAGATGACGGCACGCATCAATCGTCTCGCGCAAATTGTGCGGCGGAATGTTGGTGGCCATACCCACGGCAATGCCGGCCGAACCGTTCACAAGAAGGTTGGGCAGACGCGCGGGCAGTACGGAGGGTTCCTTTTCGGAGTTGTCGAAGTTGGGAACGAAGTCAACCGTGTCCTCTTCCAGGTCGTCGAGCATCGCATCAGCAATGCGAGCCAGACGGCATTCGGTGTAACGCATGGCGGCAGCGCCGTCGCCGTCGATCGAACCGAAGTTGCCCTGGCCCCAGACAAGCGGATAGCGCATGGAAAAGTCCTGCGCCAGACGCACCATCGCGTCGTACACGGACGCATCACCGTGGGGATGATACCGGCCGAGCACGTCGCCGACGCAGGTGGCGGATTTTTTGAACGGCTTATCCGAGGTCAGATTGTCCTCATACATGGCGTAGAGGATGCGGCGGTGCACGGGCTTGAGACCGTCGCGCACATCCGGCAGCGCACGCCCGACGATGACGGACATGGCGTACTCGATGTAAGAGGTCTGCATCTCATGGACGAGCTCGCTCTGAATGATCTTCTGGTCGGGATAGAGAATGTCCTCCCGTTTATAATCCTTGGCCATGGCTGCACACCTCCTTAAATATCAATATTGACCGCGTACTTGGCGTTTTGCTCGATGAACGCCTTGCGCGGCTCGACCTTTTCGCCCATGAGCACGGTGAACACCTCGTCGGCGTGCACGGCGTCCTCGAGCGTGATCTGCTTGAGCGTGCGGGTCTCGGGGTTCATGGTCGTCTCCCAGAGCTCGTGCGGGTCCATCTCGCCGAGGCCCTTGAAGCGGTTGATGTCGATCTTCGCGTTCGGGTTGTCGCCGCGCATCTCGGCGGAAATTTTATCGCGCTCCTCGTCGGAGAAGGCCACGCGCGTGGTCTTACCGCGGTTGAGCTTATACAGCGGCGGGATGGCGGAGTAGACATAGCCGCCGTCGATGAGCGGACGCATGAAGCGGAAGAAGAACGTCAGCAGCAGCGTGCGGATATGGGCGCCGTCCACATCGGCATCGGCCATGATGATGATCTTGTGATAGCGCAGCTTGTTCTCGTCGAACTCCTCGCCGATACCTGCGCCCAACGCGATGATGACGGGCTGGAGCTTGTCGTTGCCGTAGACCTTGTCCACCCGGGCCTTCTCTACGTTGAGCATCTTGCCCCACAGGGGAAGGATCGCCTGGAACCGGCTGTCCCGTCCCGCCGTGGCGGAGCCGCCTGCGGAGTCGCCCTCCACGATGTACAGCTCTGTCAGCTCGGGATTATTTTCGTTGCAGTCCCGGAGCTTATCCGGCATGGCCGCGCCGCCCAGCACCGTCTTGCGGCGGATGGACTCCCGCGCCTTGCGAGCCGCCTCCCGGGCGCGGTTGGCGGTCATGGCCTTATCCAGAATGGTGCGGGCCACCATGGGATGCTCCTCCAGATACACCGCCAGCTGGTCGTTGACGATACTGTCCACCAGCGTGCGGATATGGGCGTTGCCCAGCTTGGCCTTGGTCTGTCCCTCGAACTGAGCCTCCGTCAACTTCACGGAGATCACCGCCGTGATGCCCTCCCGGACGTCCTCGCCGGAGACCTTGTCGCCCTCCTTAATCATGCCGTATTTCATGCCATAGGCGTTCAGCACCCGGGTCAGGGCCGTTTTGAAGCCCGTCTCGTGCATGCCGCCCTCGGGGGTGTGAATGTCGTTGGCGAAGGACACCAGGGTCTCGTTATAGCTGTCGTTATACTGCAGGGCCACCTCGGCGGTGCTGTCGCCCTTGGCCCCCGCCAGATAGATGACCTCCTCGTGCAGAGGGGTCTTGTTGCGGTTGAGCCAGGTGACAAACTCCCGGATGCCGCCCTCGTAGCACATGGAGTCGCTCTGCTCCTGGCCGGGCCGGGCGTCGGTAATGGTGATACGCAGCCCCGCATTCAGGAACGCCTGCTCCCGCATGCGGGTGTGCAGGGTCTCATAGTCGTATACCAGGGTGTCGAACATCTCCGGGTCCGGCTTGAAGGTCACGGCGGTGCCGGTGCCGGTGGTCTCGCCCAGCACCGTCATCTCCTGGGTGATGCCGCCCCGGGAGAACTTCATCTCGTAAATTTTACCGTCCTTCTGGACCTGCACCTCCAGCCACTGGGACAGGGCGTTCACCACGGACGCGCCCACGCCGTGGAGGCCGCCGGATACCTTATAGCCTCCGCCGCCGAACTTACCGCCGGCGTGGAGCACGGTGTATACCACCTCCAGGGCCGGCCGGCCGGTCTGTTTCTGGATGTCCACGGGGATGCCGCGGCCGTTGTCGGTGACGGTGATGGTGTCGCCGGGGTTGATGGTAACAGTGATCTCGGTGCAGTATCCGGCCAGGGCCTCGTCGATGGCGTTGTCCACGATCTCATACACCAGATGGTGCAGGCCGGAGGCCGATGTGGAGCCGATATACATACCGGGCCGCTTGCGCACCGCCTCCAGCCCCTCCAGCACCTGGATTTCCGAGGCGTCATAGGTGGTGTCCACAGCGGTGACTTTTTCCAGTTCGCTCATTGGATGATCTTTCCTTTCCTTGGGTTTGTCCTGTCATTCCCGGGAACCCGGTGTCTGCCGATCTCCCGGCAATGACAGGGAAAAAATTCACTTCTTTTCCGCTCTTTTCAGCAGAGTCTGGGTGTTCAGCTGGGAAATATATACGATCTGCCGGTGATACGGATGGTCGCACACCAGAAACGACTTGGGAATGTCGTCGCACACCGGAAGCACCACGCTGTCCTTTTCCGCCTGGTCCAGAAACCGCCGGGTCTGGGGGGACTGGGACGTGATGTCCAGGTCGAATATGCCGATGATGTGCCGGTCGTTGACCATGACATTCTGGCCGATATGCAGAAAGCCCATCACAGCACCCTCCCTTCCCGGATGTGGTATACCCGGCCGGACAGCAGGGCGTCCAGCCGGTCGTTTTCGCAGCAGGTGATGAACACCTGTCCCCCGGCGATGCGGTTGAGGACATACTCCTGCCGCCGGGGGTCCAGCTCCGACAGCACGTCGTCCAAAAGCATCACCGGATACTCTCCGATGGCGTTTTTGTGGATCTCCCGGTCCGCCAGCTTCAGGCTCAGGGCCGCCGTCCGCACCTGGCCCTGGGAGCAGAAGTGCCGGGCCTCCAGCCCGTTGACCGTAACGGCAATGTCGTCCTTATGGGGTCCCGACAGGCACAGCCGGGAGGCCAGCTCCGCCTGATAGTGCCGGGCCTGGTGCTCCTCCAGGGCCCCGGCGATATCCTGCACCGGACCCAGAGGGTCCTCCACGGTTTTCACCGTCTGATAGGTCAGGGCCAGCTCCTCCCGCTCCCCGGAGCACTCCCAGTGGGCTCTCTGGGCGTGGACCGCCAGCGCCTGGACATACCGGGCCCGATAGCTGATCAGCACCGCCCCCACCTGGCACAGCCGGTGGTTGAAGTCCGGCAGGGTGTCCAGCAGCTGGGGATATTCGTCGCTGTCCCGCAGGATCCGGGTCTTGTGGTCATACAGCCGCCCGTATTCCGTCAGGGCCTCGGCATACCGGGGCCGCAGCTGGCACAGGGACATATCCATGAACCGCCGCCGGGCCGCCGCTCCCTCCCGTATGAGAAACAGGTCCTCCGGCGAGAAAAACACCGTGTGCAGCACATCGCTGAGCGCCGCGCCGTTTTTGGCCTTCACACCGTTGACGGTCATGCTCCGCCGCTTGCTGCGGCTGAGCCGGATGTTGCTGTTTCTGGGCCAGTGGATTCCCGAGATCGACCTGCCCCAGACCGACACACCGACCAGCACCTTTGACCCTGCGCTGGAGACCGCCGTGCGCAGTGCCCAACGGTATTTCGGGCTGACCGAGACAGGCATTGTGACCGCCGCGGACTGGACGGTGCTGCGCGAGGTCGCAGAGCGGCTGCTGGCTGCCAACCCCGCCGGAGCCAGCCCCAAGCCCGGCGGCGTATGGCCCGCCGGGGCGTTGGCGTTGGGCAGTGCAGGGCCTGCCGTACTGCAGGTGCAGCGTTGGTTGAACATCATTGCCGCCGCCAACCAGACCGCCGATTTTGTACCCGAGACAGGCATCCTTGGGCCGGAAACTGCGTCCGCGCTGGAAAGCTACCAGCTGACCGCCGGGCTGGAAACACTGGGCGTCGTGGACGCCGACACATGGGAGAGTCTGCGTCTGGCCGCGCAGGGGCTCTGCCGCGAATGTCAGGAGGGATAAGCTATGCCAAAGGTCTACGTGTATGACTCCTATGACAACAAGTTTTTCCGCTATACTTTGCGTGAGAACGATCCGATGCCCTACAGCACCGATACAACGCTGCGGGTGCGGGAGTTCCGCGGGTCCAGCAAGAGCAACGTGCTCTGGACGACCACCGCTGCCATGGAGGCGTGGAACCTGACCCGCCGCACCTACGGCAGCGGTATCCCGGTGGGGTACGCCTTCAAGCGCATCTGGGAGGGCGGCCACGGCACGACGAGCCAGCACTATGCGGGCGTGGCGTTCGACGTGGGGCAGAGCAGCACTGCCGCAAATCGCCGCAAAATTTACAACGCCGCTGTGCGGACCGGGGCGTGGGGTTACGTGGAGCCGCTGTCGATGACACCCACCTGGGTACACTTTGACCGGCGGTACGGCAAGCCCGCGTGCCGCAGCACGACGGCAGGCTACCCCACCGTGCGGCGCGGCAGCCGCAGCACCTACGTGCTGATTTTGCAGGACGCGCTGAACGCGCTGGGTTATTCGACGAACACGCTGGACGGCATCTTCGGCCATGCGACGGAGAACGCGCTCAAGGCGTGCCAGCGGCGGTTCGGCCTGACTGCCGACGGCGTATGCGGCTGCGCCAGCTGGAAAAAGATTGCCGAGGCGACGGTGGGGATCGGCAAAACGGCGACGGTTATTGATTCTTGATTTATCTGCTGGTATAATAAACTTGCCTCCCTCCCAGAGGGGGCCAAGGAGCTGCACTATATTATATAAGGAAGTGTTCCCACATGGATATGCTGGAGTTTTTGCGCACCCGCCGCACCTACCGCCGCTTTGAACAGCGCCCTGTTGCGCCGGAGATCCTGACCGAGGCCGTCGATGCGGCACGGATAGCCAGCTGTGGTGCCAACCGCCAGACCGTGCGGTACATCGTTGTGCAGAGTGCCGACGCCGTGGCTGCCGTGCAGCCGCTGGTACACTGGGCCGCCTACCTGCCGCCCGAGCAGGGCCAGCCGAAGCCCGACGAGCTGCCCACCGCGTTCATTGCGGTTTTGCAGGACGACAACCTGCCCGGCGCGTCCGATGTGGACGTCGGCCTGGCACTGGGCAGCCTGACCGCCGCAGCCTGGGCACACGGCGTGGGCAGCTGCATCATGGGCGCGATTGACCGCCCGGCCCTGACCAGGCTGCTGGCCCTGCCCGATGGCGTGCGCCTGTGCTACATGGTCGCGCTGGGCTACCCGACGCACGCGAGCAAGCTGGTCGAAATGCAGGACGGCAGCGTCAAGTATTATCTCGATGAAAACCGCGGCTACTGCGTGCCGAAGCGCAGCATGGACGAGGTGCTGCTGAAAACGCTGTAAAAGTAAAAATCGCAGTCCCGATGATAAAATCGGGGCTGCGATTTTTTGTATCCGTCAGAAGCGGCGTCTTTCAGCCTTATCCCAAAATAGCAAAGCTCTGTGCGCCCAGGGACAGCGTGTCGTTGACGATCTCCGCCTTGCCGATCGTGTACTGAATTTTCAGATCCTCGGCCAGCTCCAGCGGCAGCTCGATGGAGACACCCGCCGGGTTGACGGCGCAGATCAGATCGCCGCGCTGCCAGACGAACGGGCGGTAGTCGTCCTTCGCCTTGGGTGCGTACAGCACCTTGAACGGCGCGTCTGCGTTCAGGTCAGCGTGTGCATGACGGAAAGCCAGCAGCGACTTCACGCTGTTCAGCAGGCTGTCGGGGTCGTCCGCCTGGGCGGCCACAGTGGGCGCATCGGCGGCAGTGTCCACAGGCAGATAGATATCCTGTGCGTCGGCGGTGGAGAAGCCGTGGTTGGCCGTGTCGTCCCACTGCATCGGCGTGCGGGAGCCCGTGCGGAAGTAGCCGCCCTCCTTGGTGGGCAGCGGCAGATAGCGCATACCGATCTCGTCACCGTAGTAGACGAAGGGCGCACCGGGCAGCGTGAAAATTGTCGCGTAGGCCAGCCGCAGCTCGTCAGTCGTCAGGCCCGCGGAGGGGCGGATCGTGTCATGGTTGCAGGTGATGAAGCACCACAGACCGTCCTTGTGGGTGGCCTTGTAGGCCGGCAGGTACTCGTCCAGGAATTTGTCAATGCCGGTGCCGGAGTTCTTGCAGAAGTACGCCTTGCCGATGTTGTGCGGGTTCGAGTCCATCGCACCGTCATAGTTGCGCATGAGCCAGCTGTAGCCGTTGCCCTGCCACTCGAGATAAAAGTCCATGTCAAAGCCGTTTTTCAGCGACATGCGCGGGCCGTTCCACTCGGCGATGAGCGCGGCCTCGGGGTACTCGACGTCCAGCATATCCCGGATATTGCGCCAGATTTTGCAGGTATACTTTTTGTTCTTAGTGTCATTCTTTACAAGGCTCGACGCCATATCGACGCGGAAGCCGTCGCATCCCATGTCCAGCCAGAACCGCATGACGTCCTTCATGGCCTCCACCGTCGCCACGCAGGCGGGATCGTCGGTGGGCTTCTGCCACTTCTCGTTGATCTTTCCATAGCCGTAGTTCAGCGCGGGCTGGCACTTGAAGAAGTTCAGGATATACGTGCCGTTGCGCTCGGTCTCGCCGCCGATGAACGGCATACCGTCGCCGGAGGCAAAGCAGGAATCCGTCCAGATAAAGCGGTCCGAGTATTCGTTGTGCCCGGGCTTGCAGCTGGCCTTGAACCACGGGTGTTCCTCGCTTGTGTGGCCGGGCACCAGGTCGAACAGCACACGGATGCCCTTCTCATGCGCGGCCCTGAACAGCGCGGCGGCGTCCTCGTTCGTGCCGTAGCGCGGAGCGATCTTTTTGTAGTCGCGCACATCATAGCCCGCATCCTTGAACGGCGAATCAAAGCAGGGGTTGATCCACAGGGCATTGCAGCCCAGGTCCCTGATGTAGTCGAGCTTGGCAATAATGCCCTGCAAATCACCGATGCCGTCGCCGTTGGTATCATAGAAGCTCTGGGGGTAGATTTCATAGAACACTGCGTCTTTCAGCCACTGTTTCATGAGATGTCTCCTTTACTATAATAGACAGATAGAATATCCACGGCAGCCCGCAGGGGCGCATTTCCTGTGCGCTCGGGAGGTTTTCCCCGCCGCGCACGGCCACGGGCGGATATGGAATCCGCCCCTACAGCGCTCCCTGTCAGTTTGCCGCTTCACGAGCATGGAAATGTTTCATCCGTTTCTACCCCTATACTATCCCCTTCTTCTCCCTTTGTCAACGCAGCAAAGCAGACAAAATAAACCACAAATTTTCTACATTTTGCACCAAAAATCAGCATATTGCTATTTTGTGAACAATGTGTTGACAAACAAAGAACATCGCAGTAAAGTAAAGTGCACAAGCGATTGTAAAATCTATTAGGAAAGAGGGATTCATTCAAATGAATACGCTTGTAATCGTTCTGATTGCCGCGGTTGTCCTGGTATGTGCGTACGCCGGATATGGCCGCTGGCTCGCCAAGACCTGGGGTGTCGACCCCAACGTCAAGACTCCTGCTGTGCGGCTGGAGGATGGCAAGGATTATGTTCCCACCAACGGCTGGACGGTGTTTGCGCACCAGTTCTCCTCCATTGCCGGTGCCGGCCCTGTTACCGGTGCCATTCAGGCTGCGGCCTTCGGCTGGCTGCCTGTGCTGCTCTGGGTGCTGATCGGCGGCGTCTTCTTCGGCGCTGTCACTGACTTCGGCGCTCTGTACGCTTCCGTCAAGAATGACGGCAAGTCGATGGGCCTGCTGATCGAGAAGTACATCGGCAAGACCGGCCGTAAGCTGTTCCTGCTGTTCTGCTGGCTGTTCTGCGGCATCGTCATTGCTGCCTTTGCAGACATGGTTGCCGGCACCTTCAACGCCTTCGACGCTGACGGTGCACAGGTCGAGGCCGCCTTCACCAATGGTGCGGCCGGCATGGTCTCCATCATGTTCATGGTGTTCGCCGTTGTGTTCGGCTTCATCCAGAAGAAGTTCAACTTCTCCGGCTGGCGCGAGGCCGTCATCGGTATCATCTTCATCGTCCTGTCCTTTGCCGTTGGCATGAACTGCCCGCTGGTGTTCGGCAAGGCTGCATGGAGCTACATCACCTTCGTTTACATCTTCTTTGCCGCCGTCCTGCCGATGTGGATGCTCAAGCAGCCCCGCGACTATATGACCACCTTCATGTTCGGCGCAATGATCGCCGGTGCCGTCATCGGTCTGCTGGTTGCCCACCCCACGATGAACCTGCCCGTCTTTACCGGCTTCAACAATGCCAAGCTGGGCACCATGTTCCCCATCCTCTTTGTCACGGTCGCCTGCGGTGCCGTCTCCGGCTTCCACAGCCTGGTTTCCTCCGGCACCTCCTCCAAGACCGTTGAGAATGAGAAGGATATGCTCAAGGTCGGCTACGGCGCCATGGTTCTTGAGAGCCTGCTGGCTGTCCTCGCCCTGTGTGTTGCCGGTGCTGCCGCCGCTGCAGACGGCACCCCCGCCACCGGTACCCCGTTCCAGATCTTCAGCCGCGGCGTTGCCGGTTTCTTTGAGATGTTCGGCGTGCCCGTTTCGATTGCAACTGTCTTTATGACGATGTGCGTTTCCGCGCTGGCACTGACCAGTCTGGACGCCGTGGCCCGCATCGGCCGCATGAGCTTCCAGGAGCTGTTCAGCGTGGATGACATGGAGCACGCCGAGGGCTGGCGCAAGCTGTTCTGCAACGTCTACTTCTCCACCTTTGTCACGCTGGTGTTCGGCTTCCTGCTGACCCAGATCGGCTATGCCAATATCTGGCCTCTGTTCGGTTCCGCCAACCAGCTGCTCAGCGCTCTGGTCCTGGCTACCCTGTGCGTTTTCCTCAAGGTCACGGGCCGCAACAACAAGATGCTGTTCCCGCCGCTGGTCATCATGCTCTGCGTCACCTTCACCGCACTGGTGCAGCGCCTGATTGCGATGGTCAAGGCCATCTCCGCCGCTGCGTCCACCGCCATCCCTGCCGGTGAGACCACTTGGGGCGCTGTCTTTATCGCCAACGGCCTGCAGCTGATCCTTGCAGTGCTGCTGATCGTGCTGGGCCTGAACATCGTGTTCCACAGCGTCAAGAGCTACACCACCTGCGATGCGCCCGAAGCAAAAGCCACTGTTTGAGTGTAATCGGCACTTGACAAACCGGCTCCTATAGAGTAATATTTATGCATAGCCGCAAGGGCGCGGCCGCACGCTGCGCTATCCGGCAAAATCATGTTTCAAGCTCCGGTATCCGCAATCAGGACGCCGGGGCTTTTTGCATGAATATGAGGGAAACACTTATAAAGGTAAAGGAGAGTTCAAGATGAAGCTCAAGAAAATGCTTGCCCTGACCATGGCCGGTTTGCTGGCCGCCGGTCTGACCGCCTGCGGCTCCAGCGCCGACACCTCCGCCGCCCCTGCTGCTGAGAGCACTGCGGATGCTGCCGGTGCCCCGGACGGCGACGGCGACCCCACCACCCTGACCGTTGCGATGGAGTGCGCTTACGCCCCCTACAACTGGACCCAGAGCGATGATTCCAACGGTGCCGTTGCGATCCGCGGCTCCAGCGACTACGCCTACGGCTACGATGTCATGATGGCCAAGAAGATCGGCGAGGCACTGGGCCAGCAGGTCCAGATCGTCAAGCTGGACTGGGACAGCCTGATTCCCGCCGTCATGAGCGGGGATGTGGACTGCGTCATCGCTGGTCAGTCCATCACGGCTGAGCGCGCTGCACAGGTCGATTTCAGCAACCCTTACTACTACGCCTCGATCGTCACCCTGACGAAGAAGGACAGCGCCTACGCCAATGCGGCGAGCGTGGCCGATCTGGCCGGTGCGACCGCTACCAGCCAGCTGGGCACCATCTGGTATGATACCTGCCTGCCCCAGATCGAGAACGCCAACATCCTGCCCGCGCAGGAGACCGCGCCCGCCATGCTGGTGGCCCTGAACAGCGGTGCCTGCGACATCGTTGTCACCGACCGCCCCACCGCGCAGGCCGCGCTGGTCGCCTACCCCGACTTCACGCTGCTGGACTTCGGCGGCGGCGACAATGACTTCAAGGTCAGCGAGGAGGACATCAACATCGGCATCTCGATGAAGAAGGGCAACACCGCCCTGCAGAGCGCCATCAACGAGGTCCTGTCCACGATGACCGCTGATGATTACAACGCCATGATGGACGACGCCATCAGCGTTCAGCCCCTGAGCGAGTAATTTTGCCCGCCTGCCCCTGCCGTTTTGTGCGGCAGGGGCTTCGGTGTTGGTAAAGTGAAGAAATCACAAAGGAGAATTTCATGCAAGACTTTTTCATGAACTGTGCCACAGTGCTGCAGAAGTATGGCTTTTCGTATCTGCGCGGCGCGGGCACGACCCTGCTGCTGGCGCTGGTCGGCACATTTTTCGGCTGCCTGATCGGCTTTGCGGTCGGCGCACTGCAGACCATCCCCATCGACAAGCAGCGCGACCCGGCGTGGAAGCGTGTACTGCTGAAAATCCTGCACATCTTCCTGCGCTGCTATGTGGAGCTGTTCCGCGGCACACCGATGATCGTGCAGGCCGTGTTCATCTACTACGGTCTTTTGCAGGTGTTCGGCATCAAGATGGGCATGTGGCAGGCAGGCTTCTTCATCGTTTCCATCAACACCGGTGCCTATATGGCGGAGACAGTCCGCGGCGGCATCGTGTCCATCGACCCGGGCCAGACCGAGGGTGCCAAGGCCATCGGCATGAACCACTGGCAGACGATGCTCCATGTCATTCTGCCGCAGGCGCTGCGCAACATCATCCCGCAGATCGGCAACAACTTCATCATCAACATCAAGGACACCTCGGTGCTGTCGGTCATCTCGATCACCGATTTGTTCTTTGTCCACAAGAGCGTGGTCGGCGCACTGTACACCTACTTTGAGAGCGCTGCCATCGTCATGGTCATCTACCTGACGATGACCCTGTTCGCCAGCTACCTGCTGCGCCTGTGGGAAAAAGCGCTGGACGGCCCGCAGAACTACGACCTGAACACGACTGACTCGCTGGCCTACACCAGCGGCATGTACAATGCCCCGGACCCGAACCATGAGTCCCAGAATCTGGATATGAAGGGAGGCGCAGCCCATGTCTGAGCCTGTTATTGAGGTACGCCACCTCTCCAAGAGCTTCGGCACCCATGTCGTTCTGCGCGATGTGGATTTCACCGTCAACCCCGGCGATGTCACCTGCATCATCGGCGCGTCCGGCAGCGGCAAATCGACCCTGCTGCGCTGCATCAACCTGCTGGAGACCCCCACGAACGGCAAGGTGCTGTTCCACGGCAACGACATCACGGCCAAGGGCAGCGACCCGTGCGCCTACCGCGCCAAGGTGGGCATGGTGTTCCAGAGCTTTAACCTTTTCAACAATATGACGGTGCTGGACAACTGCACGGCGGGCCTGCGCTATGTGCTGCACATGGACAAGGAGGCCGCCGAGCGCACCGCACTGGACAATCTGGAGAAGGTCGGCATGGCGCCCTATATCCATGCCAAGCCGCGCCAGCTTTCCGGCGGGCAGAAGCAGCGTGTGGCGATTGCCCGTGCGCTGGCCATGCAGCCCGAGGTGCTGCTGTTTGACGAGCCGACCTCCGCACTGGACCCCCAGATGGTGGGCGAGGTGCTGGCCGTCATGCGCCAGCTGGCCAAGGAGGGGCTGACGATGCTTGTCGTCACCCATGAGATGGCCTTTGCCCGCGATGTATCGACCCATGTAGTCTACATGGCGGACGGCGTCATCTGTGAGGAGGGCACCCCCGCCGACATCTTTGAGCGCCCGCAGAACCCCAAGACCGTTGAGTTCCTGAGCCGGTTTAGACAGGCGTGACAATATAAAAGCGACCGATGGTGCGTGATGTACCATCGGCCGCTTTTTTGGTTATGGGGCAGTAAAGGTATCGTTGCGGGGCGTCGAGGACGCCGCCCCCTACGGCTAAAGGATAAAGTCATTCTAAAGGCAGCGTGCGGCGGCCTGAGGACAGGCCGCCCTACGGAGCAGCAGAGGAAAAGCGAGAGGGGTAAGGGAGGGCTGCAGCCTTCCCCTGACGGTGCGGGCGGAGCAGAGCCCCGCCCCTACGCACATCCCATTCTCACTGCGGGGGTTCGGGGGCGCTTGGCGGCGCACAACGAGCGCCGCCAGCCAGCAAAGCTGGCCCGCTCGTGCGGTTGTTTGCCCCGCAGGGGCAAGCATTGCTCGCTCCCCAGTTTCGCTCCGCTCAACTGTGGCCCCGCGCTCGCAACCCCGCAACCCCCGACTCAAAAGTGGAGGAAGGGCCGATGGCGTTAAGAACGGACAGTAATACTGCGTCCGTTTAGCCATCGGCCCTTCCGACTTCCTTATTGGGGTTCTTAGGGGCGTGCAGCCCCTAAGGCGGGGTCCGCTGCATTCGCAACAGCGGCAGTTTTCTTTGCAAGCTTTCTTTTGCTGCCAAAAGAAAGCGAGTTTCCGGGGGACTGCCGTTCCCGGTTTAGCCGATAACCTCTCCGTGCCGCACAACCTTCAAAATATCCAGCTTATCATCGACCAGCACGACGTTGCCGTAGCGGCCTGCGTCGAGACTGCCGTAATCAGCATCGATGCCGATGCTGCGGGCGGGGTTCAGGGTCGCGGCGCGGACGGCACTCTCAAGGGGCACGCCCATGTCGAGGACCGCACGCTTCATGCAGTCAAACAGACAGGTCGCGCTGCCCGCAATCGTGCCGGGCTGCTCGGTCAGCGTCGCGCGGGGTCCGCGCACCGTGACGGCCTGGCCGCCCAGACTGTACTGGCCGTCAGGCAGACCGCAGGCCATCATGCTGTCCGCAATCAAAATCACACGATCCGCCCCGAAGGTGTTGAAGGTGAACCGCACCATCGCCGGGTGAATGTGGACGTTGTCGGTGATCAGCTCGACCTCGGCACCATCCTCCAGCGCGGCAATGATCGGCCCCGGCTCACGGTGGGTGATGCCCGGCATCGCGTTGTACAGGTGGGTCATATGGCTGGCACCCGCGGCAAACGCGGCCTTGGCCGTGTCGTAATCGGTGCAGGTGTGGGCAATCGAAATGCGCACCTCATCGCGGCATTCCTTGATGAAATCCAGATTGCCCGGCTCCTCGGGGGCGACGTCAACCAATTTGATCAGCCCGCCGCTGCGCGCCTGCAGGCGGCGGAACATGCCCGCGTCGGCGGCCATGACGTACTTCGGGTTCTGCGCACCAACCTTCTTGGGGCTGATGTACGGTCCCTCCATGTTGATGCCGACCAGATCCGCGCCGCGCTCGTTCTTGTGGGCCGCGGCCACGTCCATGATGCCGTTCAGGATCTCCTCGCTGAACGTCATGGTTGCGGGGCAGATGGCCAGCACGCCCTTCCTCGCCTCAAAATCAGCGATGGCCTGCAGGCCGGCCTCGTCGGCGTCGCAGAAATCGTGGCCGACTGCGCCGTGGAAATGGATGTCCACCAGACCCGGCAGCGCATAGGCACCGCCCGCGTCAATGACTTCCTCGCCCTCCTGCGGGGCCGCGCCAAAGACGATGCGGCCATCGCGGATGATGAGGTCCTTTTCCACAAAGCGGCAACCGTCGCTGTAAACTTTTGCATTTTTGATAATCATTGCAGTGTTCCTCCGCAAATCAGATCTCGCTGAGGGCTTCCTCGTCGCCGACCAGAATGAAGTCGGGGTGCATCTGCAGGATGCTGGCGGGGACCTCCGGCGTGACGGGGCCGAAGAACGCCTTCTTGACGATGTCGGCCTTGCCCTTGCCGTTGGCGACCATCAGGACCTTGCGGGCCTGCATGATGGTCTTGATGCCCATGGTGTAGGCCTGCTTGGGGACCAGATCGGCGTTGCCGTCAAAGAAGCGCTTGTTGGCCTCAATGGTCTCCTCTTTCAGGTCAACGCAGTGGGTGCCCAGCTCGAAGGCCTCGTTCGGCTCGTTGAAGCCGATGTGGCCGTCGTTGCCGATGCCCAGCAGCTGCAGGTCAACGCCGCCGACACTGTGGATGATGGCGTCATAGCGGGCGCACTCGGCCGCAGCGTCGAGGTTCGTGCCATCGGGCAGGTTGATGGCCTCGGGGCGGATGTTCACATGGTCAAACAGGTTGCGGTGCATAAAGCTCCAATAGCTCTCGGGGTGCTCCTTCGGCAGGCCGCGGTACTCGTCCAAGTTGACGGTCGTGACCTCGGAGAAGTCGATATCGCCCTTGTTGTACCACTCGACCAGCTGCTTGTAGGTGCCCACGGGGGTGCCGCCGGTGGCCAGACCCAGCACGCAGTCGGGTTTCAGGATGATCTGCGCCGAAAGGATGTTGGCCGCCTTGCGGGACATGTCTGCGTAATCGTTTGCGCGAATGATCTTCATCGGTTCTCCGCTCCTTTGTTTTTACTTCAGCAGCAGCGGCAGAAAGCTGGTGCCGTTTTCCGGTGCCTTGCTGTGGAAATAGTCCGCAGCGGTCGCACCGACATCGCTGAGGGTCTTGCGGATCCCGATATTCTTGGGGATGGAGTGGGCGCTGTGGATCATCAGCGGCACCATCTCACGGGTGTGGTGCGGGTGTCCGATGGTCGGGTCGTTGCCGTGGTCCGCCTGCACGATGAGGATATCGTCCTCGCCCAGGGCGTCGCGGATCTTGCCGATCCATTCGTCCGCCACCCGCAGACGGTCTGCGTAGGCCGCGACATTCTCCCGGTGACCGCACAGGTCCGTTTCCTGCACGTTGGTGCAGATGAACGCAGTCTCCTGCTCCTTTACGATCTCCAGGGTGCGCTGCAGCACGCTGGCCGTGTCCACCATGGGGATGCTGGTGCCGTAATTGTTCGTGACCACGTCGGCCACCTTGCCCAGCAGGAACACCGGCAGGCCGCTCTTGCCCAAAATCGTCGGGATCTGCACCTCCGGGTCAACGCCGTAGCCCATGTGGATGCAATGGTAGTCGTTGTTGTAAACGCCGCTGGCCGGGGCATTCACGCCGATGTAATCGCCGTGTTCCTCAATGGCATCCAGCAGGTTCTGCAGATGCACGCCGCGCCCGCCGAAGGTGATGACGCGGGGCACGACCGACACGCTGCGCACCAGATGACCGATCTTGAGCTCTTCCTCAAAATCAAGGTCGTCGATGGCCGCCGTGACGTTGAAGGCCTGACCCGGATCGCATTCCACGTTATCGGCCACGGTGCAGGCCTCGTTGACGATCAGCAGGCGCTTGCCGGATGTTCCGGTGTAATACCGGACATGGTAACCCGCATCCTCCAGCGTCTTTTTGATGAGCTCAATCTTATTGCAGATCGGCTCGCCGAAAGGCTTTGCCGGGC
>OOBT01000494.1_pt1 | contig 25030 bp, 21 predicted proteins | sample 1671551 | NCBI WGS metagenome assembly OOBT01 (sample SAMN06348168, study PRJEB24527) | human gut metagenome | reverse complement strand
TTCAGTGATGTCGTATCCCTCGTAAGCGTACATGGTGATGATTTCCAAATCTTCGACTTTCAAAGTTTCGAGTGCAGTAAGTAACTGTTCGTTCTCAATCTCGCCAATCCATGCAAAACGGCTTTTGGTTTCGTGGTAGGTATCCGTTACGGTAACGGCTTTTTCATACTGCTTGAAGTCGCTGGTTTCCTTGGCTGTGCAATCATCGGCATCATCAGAAACCGTCATTGTGTTAGTGATGTAGGCACGTTCGCTATTAAGAACACCCAAATCAAACTCGTACATAGCCTGAATTGCATCTTCGCTCATTCCTGCTTCGCGGTACTGCACACGAAGATGCTCCCACTTTGCGTTCAGCTTGCGACGTTCATTGCCATTATTGAAACTCATGTGTAACCTCCAAATTTTCGATAAAACGTGAAATGTCGAAAACTTGGAGATGCTACGGATATTTCGCCGCTTGGGACAGCCATGAAAAGAGGGCAAACATAAAACCTGCTCCTTTTCGGGAGCAGGCTACCTGAAGCTATAAAAAATAGCCGGACAACAGCCGACTGAGGTATTCTCAAGCGAAAATCACTCAATCAAGCTGTTGCCCGGCTATTTGGTGCTACGTTTCATACATTGCCTTATGGCAATGGCCCGTTGCTCGGTGCTAACAGTCCATATTCAGAGTGCAGTGCACCCGATTGTTTTATAAAACTGATGTTTACTTGGCCCGAATGGAAAGGTCGAGCCATAACATTTTCCGGCAACGCCAGCATTTTATATGGATGAATCCAGTGCAGTCGGCGGTCATTCGATAGAGTTTCAAGTTGCACTTGGGGCAAAACTGCCAGTGTTCTGTAATTGCTTTCTTCTTATGATCGAGCATGACTTTCCCTCCCAAATATAAAGTTTACTGCTGTATCATAGGAGAAACGGCGGACTGCGGCACTTTGGCTCCAAAAGCGCAAAAACGCCAGCCTCCCATGGCGGGAAGCTGGCGCAATATAACACATCGGCACGATTGTGGATGGTGGAACGGAACGATTGTGCTTGCTTTGGGGCGGTCTGGCTTACGGCAGCAGACAGGCTTTTTTTGATGCGTTACCCCAATAAAAAATCACAGTTACCTCCACAAACGGCAACTGTGATCAGATGGCGCGTAGAATCGCCCAGGCGAGTTACCGTTTTTTTATAACTCGACCGGGAAATGTAAAAATCGGCACGATAGGACAAAATCACTGGAATGATGATGTTATACCGTTCTTTCCGCAAGAACGATACAATACTATTGAGGTGATGATGATGCCGAATGCGGATGCGATTGCTTTAGGAAAGCAGATAAAGGCTGTCCGAAAAGCGATGAAAATGACACAAGAGCAACTGGCACTGAAAAGTAATGTTTCGGTGAAGTATATCGCCAATATTGAAAATGGAAAACAGAATCCTTCTTTTGACATTTTAAGTTCAATTCTCCATGTTCTGCCACTTTCCTTGGATTCGGTTATCAACCCGAACTTATCAGAAGCAGAGCGCGAATGTCGAGAGTTAGAATCGATTTATTTTGCTTGTCCGCCAGAAATGCGAAAAACTCTGTTGGATGCCACAAGGTCACTCGCAATCCATTTGACAGAACTTTCAGAACAGAACAAAAACACCTAAGCTGCCAGAGTGGACGTTACGCTTCTCTCTGGCGTTCTTTTGTCTGAATACGCAATATTCTAACAGGTCATTCAATAAAATCACGTGAAAAGCAAACGAATTACACAATAATTTTCTCGTAATCAGTCTCGTTGTGGATTTTGAACCTCTTTTTCAATGGCAAGATCATTTTCTAGCGTATCATATAGTTCTTGTGGGGTACGGCATAAGACTGCGTAGAAGTTGATAGGAGCACCCTCATTAAAAAGCCGTACATACCCCCATCGACATGGGAGAACCTCTAAATAGGATGCCGTTTGCAAAAAATCTTCAAACTCTCTCAGAACATCTTCGAAGGATTGCATCTTACCGCCTCCTAAAATCTTTTTTCTATATTTTAGAAAAGATTATTTCCGATTGCAAGGATGTCAATTTTTATCTATCCAGCTAACGATAAAAGCCATACTCAAGGTTTAAGTTACCCATTGAGTATGGCTTTTATCGTTATAAGGAATCTTTTTTCACTGAAATGTTCGGCATAAATTGGTAGCCGAGGTTGGAGATCGTTCGGATATAGACAGGTGCAGCTCTATCATCCTCGATTTTTTGCCGGATGCGTCCAATTGTATTGGTAACAGCAGTCAGGCAGCTTTCACTATCCTGATGCCACACGGCTTCAAATATCTGCTCTTTTGTAAACAATTGCCCCGGATGCCGTGCCATTAAACTTAAAACGCCATATTCGTAACGGCTCATGTACACTTCCTGTCCGTTTTTGAAAACACGACGGTGTTCTAAGTTTATTTCCAGACCGGGATAATTCAAAGTGTCTGGCGCAGCACGGTTCATTTCAATCCACTCAAAAATCGTCTGCTCTTGGGGAGGGCAGTGGCCCTTCGTGATACGAACAATAACTTCAATTTTTTGCATAGAATTCTTCTAGAATCTTTGGTGAACAACTTCTCACAGACATTTAATGCTCCGCATCGCATACGCTGAATTTTGTTAAGCAAGGCTCCATCCAGCCGCATTCTTTCGGATGTTGACAAACTCCTGATAAATGCCGGGCTGCTTCAAAAGTTCTTCGTGCGTGCCCTGCTGTGCAATCTGGCCGTTGTCAATGACCAAAATCTGATCGGCATTCTGGATGGTATTCAGACGGTGGGCGATTACGAGAAGTGTCTTGCCCTTTACCAGTTCCGAGATAGCCTCCTGAATATAGCTTTCGTTATCAGTATCTACGCTTGCGGTAGCTTCATCCAAAATGATGATAGGGGCATCTTTCAAGATGCAGCGTGCAATCGAGATGCGCTGCTTTTCACCGCCGGAGAGTGTAGCACCGCCTTCACCAACTACGGTCTGGAATCCATCAGGTAACGCCATGATGAAATCATAGCAGCGGGCCTTCTTAGCAGCTGCATAGACTTCTTCCTCTGTGGCGTCCGGTTTGCCTATGCTGATATTGTTGTAAATGGTATCTTGGAATAAGTACACTCGCTGGAATACCATGCTGATCTGCTCCATCAGCTCTGCCAAAGGCACGTTCCGAATGTCCATACCTCTTATTATTATGCTGCCAGATTTTACATCCCAAAGCCGAGCCAGCAAATTGGCAATAGTAGACTTTCCGCTGCCAGAAGGTCCGACTAAAGCAGTCATAGAATCTTTCTTCATGGCAAAGCTGATATGATGCAGAACTTCTTTGTCCTGATAAGCAAATACAACATCATTAAACTGAACTTCTGGCTGTCCCGGCTGTGCCTGTGCAGGAAGATGCTGCTTGCCCGTGTCGGGAAGTTCAGGCTCATTCAGGACTACTTCAATGCGGTCAAGAGCTGCATTCATAACGGTAAGGCGAGATGCTTCCCCATAAAGAGCTTTCAGCGGTCCAAAGAGGTCAAACACAAACAGCAGAACACCAAGCACATAGGCCAGCGGAAGTGCGCCGCGCTGTTCCAATATAATCGACAAGCCGAAAATCGCCGCAATACCAATGCCGTAAAGGATATTCAGACTCATTGTCCATGGTGTCATTTTCTGCTCAAAAGCAAGGGAGGTGTTTCTGGAACGCTGGAAATTGTCAGTCAGTTCTTCTGATTTTTCGCCCAGCAGGTTGTAGCTCTTGATGACGCCAATGCCCTCCACAAAGGATAGCACCGCATCGGTCAGCCGTTCGCTCTGCTCCTGCCGCTCTGCGGCTTCCCGCAGGGAAACCTTGTTCATTCCTTTTGACACCAGCCATGCCAGAACCGTGACGGCGGCAGCAATCAAACCAAGCTGTACGTTCAAATAAAACATGAATACCAGCAGAATCAAGGAGGACAGCAGATAGCCCATCATGTTGCCCAGCGTACTCATAGCGACTTCTTCAATGAATACCATATCCGTGCTAAGAACAGAGCTGATTTTGCCAATGTTGCCGGAAGTAAAATAGCCCATCGGAAGTTTCCGCAGATGGCTGCCCAGTTCCATGCGTTTATCCGCAAACATCAAATATCCTGCGGCACTTTGCAGGCTGTCGCTGAGGTAATGAACAAGCATTTGCACCAACACTGCTGCGGCAAGTCCAAGGCCGATATAAAGGCAAGTCTGGCTGGTCAGTGTGTCAGCTGCAAAGCGGCTTAAAACTACAAAGGCAAGAACGATTGGCATTTTTGACAAAATGGATTCCAAAAACGCACAAACGAATGCACCTTGAATACGACCTTTATAACGGCCGGAGAGTTTCAAAATTCTTGAAAACATCGCAAACATTTAGGCTCCCTCCTTTGCAGTGTGTACTTTCCATTCGGCACTGTCCTGTGCGGCTTTCCACAATTTCTGATATTCAGGGCAGGAGCGAATCAAATCCTGATGCTTACCCGCTGCTACCAATTTTCCGTGGTCGATGACACAAATTTGATCGGCATTCATAATGGCGGGCAGTTTGTGAGCAATCACCACGAGGGTCTTGCCTTTTACAAGTTCTGCAATGGCTGCTTCCATCTTTTCTTCATTTTCGGGGTCAGCATAGGCTGTTGCTTCATCAAGAACTACAATGGGGGCATCCTTTAAGATTGCTCGCGCCAGAGAAATACGCTGACGCTGACCGCCGGAGAGCATTTTTCCGGCATCGCCTGCCATGGAGTGAATGCCCTGCGGAAGTTTTTCAATGAACTCCATGCACTGAGCTTTCTTTGCGGCCTCTATTACTTCTTCATCCGTTGCAGTCAACCGACCGAGCCGGATGTTTTCCAGCAGAGAAGTATTAAACAAATACTGATCCTGCGCCACATAGGAGATACGACTGTTCAATGCTTCAAGGCTCATATCGCAAAGTTTCTGTCCGCCGATGGAAATGCTGCCCTTTTGCGGGTCATAATAGTGAATCAGCAGTTTTGCCAAGGTACTCTTGCCGGAGCCAGATTCACCGACAAGAGCAGTTTTTTGTCCAGCCTTTGCCGTAAAGGAAATATCATGGAGAACTTCATCCTCAACCACCGCGGGCTTTCCATCCGGGCCGGGCTGTGTTGTCTGGTAAGCGAAAGAAACATGGTCGTAAGTAACGGTGTCATCTATTCCATGGAATCTATCATTCGTCTGCTGAAGTTCCGGCGCATCCAACACCTGCTCCAATGCGGAGATTTTATAGTTGAGCTGGGGCATGGTTGGCAGAAAGCCAAGAGATTTCAGCAGCGGCATACCGATACTCAAAGAAAGACACAGCACCAAAATCAAATTGGGCAGAGCCGACCAGCCGCAGAGGACAAACCATGCACCCACAGGCAGGGTTAGGATGATGGTACAAGGAAGCAGGCTGCTGTAAATCGCCATCCACGGCCATGCCGCCCTATACCATGCCAGTGTATAGTTCCGATAATCTGATATATCTTTGCGGAACCGTTCGTAAGAATCTGCGTCTTTATTGAAAACCTTGACGACTTCCATACCGTTGATGTACTCAATAATGGTATTGTTCATCTTTTGCCCGGCCATATAGTAAGGTCCCATTTTCTTCATACCAACGGAATACATCGTCATCATGGCAACTAAGCTAAGCGGAATGGATGCCAAAGATAACAGTGCCAGCTTCCAGTCTACAAAGAACATTGCCACATAAACTGCAATGGGAACCATCAGGTTGGCGATGCCCTCCGGCATAGAGTGTGCCAGCAGAACTTCCAGACTGTCTACATCGTCCACGAACAGCTTTTTGATTGTCCCTGTCCCTTTTTCCTCCACAATGCCAAGGGGAAGTTTCTCAAACTTCTCTTGCAGAGATACCCGTAGCCGGAACAATGTGTTATATGCTGCTTTATGAGAAATTGATAATCCCCATCCATATAAAACCGCCTGCAAAACAAGACAGATCAAAACCCCTATAACACGCAATAAAACAAATTCTGTCTCAACAGAATCGCCCATAACTAATGGTGAAATGACCTGATAGGCCAGCACAAAAGGCAGGACGCCCATAAGAACGCTGACCAGTACAACGACCGTGGCCACATACATATTTTTCTTATATGGCCCTGCGTACTCAAAGATTTTTTTGAACATAAGCCCTCCTTATATTGAGCCGTGCTGTCTGTGCTTCAAAAACAAGAGGCCGCCAAAGTAAAGCGGCCTCTTATCATTATCTTTCTGTCCAGTCAAGGCGGCCCTGACATTCATAATTTCTAAAATTCACTGGCAGATTCGGAAAAAATCCAAAACCTTTTTACTGCCGGATTCGTCCAATGGATAGCTTTCTTTTATTTGCCCTTTTTCCATATGGACTACATACGAACATCCCGCCATCACCAACTCCGGATCATGCGTAATAACAAGAAGCGTTTTGCCCTGATCCGCGAGTGACTTCAAACTCCGCGCAACTTCCCGCATATGTTTGAGATCAAGCCCGCTGGTTGGTTCGTCAAACACAATAATCTCCCGGCTACTCACAATGGCAGATGCGATCGCTACCCGCTGTTTTTGCCCGCCGGAAAGAGAAAGCGGGTGTCTGTCTTTATATTCCAGCAGATCAAACTGTTTAAGGATTTCATCTGCAACAGTTTCATCCTCGTTGTCCATGCTCAGAAGCACTTCATCCATCACGCTTTCGGTAAATAGCTGATGGCTGGTATCCTGCATTACCATGTAGCAATGTTTGAGCCGGGCTTTCCAATCAAGGGTTTTCCCGTCAACCTGCAAAAGGCCACACTTCTTTTCCAGTCCGCAAATACAGCGGGCCAGAGTAGATTTTCCAGCGCCATTCAGGCCGATAATGGCAATCGTTTCTCCAACAGGCAGTTCAGCACTCGGAATATGGAGGCTTTCCGGTTCCCGCTTTTTATACGCAAAGCAGAAATTTTGAAATTCCATCAGTTTAGCTGTATGCGCCTGATACTGATTCGCGGGTTTCAACTTCGAGAGAGAAAACGGCCGCAGCCCCATTTCTTTTCGAGTGCTATCCGATAAACTGTCAAATTCAGCAGGCGTGTATTCCCGTTCAATCTCCCCATCTTTTACATACAGCACACGATCTGCAAGATCGTGAAGGTAGTAAAGGCGGTGTTCTGCAATCAGAATTGTTTTGCCCTGCTTTTTCCAGAGGCTCAAGACCTGCCGCAGGTCATCAATAGCAGCCATATCCAGATTAGAAGATGGTTCGTCAAGGACCATAATTCCCGGCAGCAATACACTTGATGAAGCACAGGCTATTTTTTGCTTTTCGCCCCCGGACAGAGCAAACACGCTTCGCCCCATCAAATCTTCAATATGATAATCGGAAACTGTACGGTCAATCCTTTTCAGGATATCTTCCTGGGGATAGCCTAAATTTTCACAGGCAAAGGCTAATTCACTATCCGTATCCACGTTGAAAAACTGACTTTTGGGATTCTGGAATACAGATCCCACCATAGCAGCCAAGTCATAAAGCGGCGTATCTGATACGCTTTTTCCGTCCAGAAGGACATCGCCCTCTAAATTACCTTCGTAATAATGAGGTACCAGCCCGTTTACCAAACGGGTAATCGTTGTTTTCCCGCAGCCGGATTCTCCCGTGAGTAAAACAAATTCCCCTGTGTTTATGGTGAGATTGACATTTCTAATCCCTCCGCCGCTGGATTCTTCACCATAAGAAAAAGAAACATTTTGAAAATCTATCATGGCAAAATCCCTCCTGCGGAAATTATCGGGGAAGCAATCGCCCAAAACACTACAAAGCAACAAAACAAGATCAGCACCACATCGGCAAAATTGAATTTAAGCTGGCAAATGTTTGTGCGTTTGACAGGAGCGCCGAGGCCACGGGTAATTGCCGCAGCGGAAAGTTCCTCACCGATTTTCACGGAGCAGGTGATCATCGGGATCAGCTTATACTCCAATATTTTTGAAGGTTTTTTCCCTCCAAGTTTAATCCCACGCATTTTCATAGCGTCACTGATTGCTTCTGACTCCTGAAAGACAGTTGGAAAGAAGCGGAACATGACCGTTAAGGGGATCGTCACTTCTTTAGGCATATGGATTCTTTCCATGCCGGAAATCAATTCACTGACCGTTGTTGTTTTCACTGCATAGGCAGCAATCGCAACACTGGGAAGGATTCGGCAGAAGAATCCTGTTGTAAACAGAACGAGGAAATTCAATATCCCCGTAAGGTGCGGCAAAACATAAATTTGAACAGCAAAAAAAGCAGAAAACACAGCAATATAGCCCACAGCTTTTGCACATTGTTTCGAGGTAAGCAGCAATATAGCCGGAACCGTACAAAGAACAAGGCGGATCAGCCCCATAGCTTCTCCGCCTGTTCCACCCATGACAAAAATGCTTATGATGAAGATGAGCAACAGTTTTGTACGCGGATCGAGCCGTAGCCCTTGTTCTGTTTTTTTGCTGAGCAGAATTTCCCGCGCCATTATGCAATACCGGCACGCTGGAAGTGCTTTTTGCAAATGGCTTTCCCAATCATACCTCCGACAAGGCCAAACACAAAGCAGGCAACCAGCAGAATAGGCGCAATCCACATAGGCATATATGTATTAAGGGTAGCTGCATATTCAGCGCCGTATCCTTCAGTCAACATTACCATATAGCTTTCACGGTTCAGGAAAATGGGAGCAAAGTTGCCAAACACCCAGATGCTGAACACGCCGCAGGAAAGAACTGTACTCTTTGCACTTTTGTAGTCCGCCTTTTTCAGGATCACGTCAGCCAACAGGCCGCCAACAAGACCAGTTGCCATAGTAAGATAGCCGTTGCCGAAGAACACCATGATTAGGCCAATCAGGAAACCCATGATTGCAGTCATCCCGAATTTTTTAGCCTTTGTAACATACAGCATATAGGGGATGCCGCCAATCAAAGGGCACAGCACCGCCATCAGCGGAATAAAAACGGGGATAAAGCCAAGCATCGCCACCAGCATAACAATCACGACATAGATGACGGTGTAGATGCCGATAGTAATTAAATCTTTTCCCTCAAGCTGGGAACTTTTTTTCTGGGAACTCATACCAGTATCCTCCTTATCTCTGAGAAAATGAAAATGTGGTGTAGTTAGCTTTTTCTAACCACACCACATATAATAGCAATTTGCGCCCACGATTCCAACCCAAAACCAATTTTATTCTACCCAAAATCAGTATTTTTGCGTTTATCCAATCGTAGCTTCTGCTTTATAGTTTTTCGGATTCACTCCGTATTTCCTTTTGAACGCCGCTGCGAAATTGCTTGCTTTTGAATATCCCACCAGTATAGCCACCTGGCTGACATTCAAATTACTTTCTAACAGCAGGCTTGCCGCCTTTTCTAACCGCTGGTCGATGACATACGCATGAACCGATGTTCCGAACAGGGAGGAAAAGCCCTTCGTCAATTTTGAAGTGCTGATATTGACCTGCCGCGCCAATTCCTCGCAGCTCGGAGCCAGGGCAAGCTGGCTGTCAATAATTCGCTTTGCCTCTATGATGGAATCCCGGTCACTTCTGGAAATTGCAACGTAGGTTGACGCGAGAATACTCAGCTCCAGGACCTCGCTCAAATATACCGACAGCAACTCAAAGACCTTGCTTTCCAGAAACAGGTATCCCAACCCGCCGCGATATTGCGTGAAGTCTTTCAGCTCCGCAAAAATGTGTTCCATATAGGGCGTGATATTCACCTTTGATATGCCGTCCAATAATTTTTTCTGATAGACCTCAATCTCACCGGCCTCAAAGTAGTCATTCAGAATCTTATAGAAATAGGATAGAGGTATTTTCACATTTTTGAAAAGGAAATCGCTCTTTTTAGAATAGCACAGATATTCCATTTTCCCGTGGCCGCGATAAATACAGGATTCACCCTTTTGTATGCTGGCACTTTGCCGGTTGTCTGCAATATTCCAGGAAACACCGTCATTGAAGCAGAACAGCATTTGTATGTATTCTTCACTGCTCACTCCCTGCACGTTCATATCCGAAAAGTAATTCATTCTCCAGTCTGAAACAACTGCTCCCTGTTTCGTGACGATCTGCGAAATCTGACCGGTTCCCATGTCTGTCGGAATATCTATGGTGATCGTCTGCGGTGAATTAGAGAGCAGATCACGATAAAGATTATTCATGTATTGATTTGTCATGTATGAGCGCCCTCCTTATGGTTAGCTAAAACTAATAACAGTTTACAACACCAACCCGGAAAAGTCAATTTGTATTCCTTGTGTAGCCAGAGCCATGATGGATCATACCATGAATGGAGGTTCAGCCGTGGCCTTTTTCTGTTTTTCTTTGCGGATACAGCCATTTTACCCTTTCCAGATTGTAGTATTAGTAGAGGGAGAAATAGAAGGTAGGGTTTCGATAGCAAGCAGGGCAAATTGGTACCAACTTGCAATTTTTGAATCGGATTTTTCAAATCCAAATTCAAAATGCTTGTTGAGCTGTGCCCAAACCCCTTTTGATCTGCATCGTACCGATGCAGGCTGCGCGTTTGTTCCAAACACTTCTATAACAAAAAAGACAGCCTAGGACTCTCCCACAAGGAAGATTCCTAGGCTGTCATCGTTTATCGGGACTGCGCTTTTTCGGTGGTGTTCTTTTCTTCTACAAAGAACAGTTCTACATTGCGTTGCGCACGAAAAAGTTCCTGCATCTCGTCTTTCGCTTTGTGGTAGTCCGGGTAAGCTGCTTTCTTATCTGTCAGCAGCTTGGAATATTCTGCATCCAGTTCCTTGACCTTGGGGAGTTTTTTTAGATTGGCTTTATCGAAAGCCGTTTTTGCTGCCTTGTGCAGTGCGATCTCTGCACGATGGTTTTCCAGAAAACGCTTGCTATATCCGGCCTTGCGGTAGGCATCGTACACCGGGCGTGTTTTCGCATAGTTGACGATGTGCGTCCGCAGAACGGCAATCTCGGTCATGCGCGTTTCCGCCGCCTTGATGGAATCTCCCAGTTCGTGATAGTGGGTAGTGGCAGCGTCCACGCGTTCCTGCATTTCCTCGATGCTGCCGATTTTCTTTTCCTGTAAGAAAATCAGTGTCTTGGACATTTCTTTCAGATTGTACTTTTTCGCCCACCGCGCATAGCCGCCGCTCTTACCCTCGGCCAGCTTTGCTTGCACATCCACCAGAAGGTTGAACGGTTTCTCTTTCGGCTGTTGCTTCTGATGCGGACAATGTTCAGCTTCTCCGGCAATCACAGCTTTCAATTCTTCTTCGCTGTATCCTACGCCCAAAGTGCGGAACCGAATAAACCGTTTCTGCCGTGCGCCCTTGACGGAGGTGTGTTTCCCGCGCTTGACTTCATAGTCCTGCTGCTCCAGCTTTTTCAAAAAATCATCGTAGTCGTTGGGCTTTTCGGTCAGAATGGTGTCGATCACGCTGCATAGGCGGTCACGATTGCTTTCTTTGGGTAGGTAGAGTGTGCGCTTTTGTCTTTCCCGGTAGGGCTTTTTCTCAATGATGGAGAGCTGATGCTCTAGGCAGATCAGGTCGCTCAGCCGCTGCACGGCCAGCCCGGACAATAAAAAATCCCGGAATTTCCGGGTACTGTCCAACGCGGTGGAGTTGTAGATAATGTGGTTGTGAATATGCTCCCGGTCCGTATGGGTGGCAACGATAAAAGCATATTTGCCTTTGGTAAAACGCATTGCCAGCTCGTAGCCCACCTTATTAGCTTCCTCTGCGGTGATCTCACCGGGCTTGAAAGACTGCCGAATCTGATAGGCAATCACATCACTTTTCTGTCTGCGCCCAGTGGTAAGTTCATACTGCCGCTTGGACAGCATAAATTCTTCGTCCACCGTCAGAGGGCTGCACTCGTAGCTGCTGACCAGTTCGCCCTGTTCGGTTTTCTCCGGGTTTTGTGCATAGTCCGTGCGGCTTTTTAAGCAGGCCGCAACCGATTTGCCTTTATTTTTGTGTAATGCTATCAATCGTGTTGCAGCCATCGAACTCCCCCTTTTTCTTAAAAATGAATTGGAATTGACTTCAAAATTTGGTACACTGATAAAAAGTATCTGTGAAAGGGATACGGTCACATGAAGAAGCACGGACACTATTGTAAAGTCTGCGGCGAGTATAAAGCAAATGAAAAGTTTTCGGGCAAAGGTCATGCAGCGCATATCTGCAAAAAGTGTGCCGCGCTGCCGCCTGATGTGCGTTCTGCACAGATGATTGAGAATAAGCTGCTTTCTCTGCCGTGGAGACTTTCAAAGGAGCAGATTAAGTGGCTGAACAATAAAGCCCACGACAAGCGGCAAGAGATTCGGGAACTGGCGCAGGAACAATTTAATATGCGGTTTCACCCGGAGCGTCTTGCACCAGACGATTCCGATGAATTTGAAGATTTACTGCTCGATGAGGATGATGACGAAGACGAGTGGTGATTTTTGTACAAATAAAGTTTATGTAACCCGCAGTGTTTGCCTGCGGGCAAAGTTACAATTCGGTCAGCTTTGCAAGGATTTGCTTGTTGACTTCTACTAATTCGTCCAACCGGGTGCGCAAATCCTCCAAATCGGCAGTATAGACCTGACCGTTTTCATTGGCGACTTTGGCATACTGGTTCAAGTTATTACTGCACATTTGCAGGAGATAGGCCATGCGCCGCAGCTCTGGCAAATCGAGATGCAGACAGTAGCCATCCAGTGCCATCTTGCGCAGATAGGAACCGATGCTCAAAATACCGCTGGATTCCATCTTGCTCCAGATGCGTTCCAGTTCCTGCTTGCTGACGCGGAAATGAAGCTGCTGGTCGCGGCGGTCGGTCATCGGGCATCACCCTCCTTGTCCAGATAACTTTTGAACGGTTTCACAGGCTCGGACTTGTCTGCCTTTTCTTCCAGAGCCGCCAGCACCGAGGGACGGCGAGGTTCATCCGCCTTTTCTTCCTCATCCCGTTCCGGCTCGTGATTCTTTTCGTCCACATCCAACTGAGCGTTCAGCTCTGCAAGGCGGGCCGACTTTTCAGCCAGTTCTTCCTCCTGTGGGAAGGGCTTTTCCACCTCGATTTGCGCCGCCGCCTGCTGCTGATGCAGGGTGTCCAGTTCGTTTTCTGCGGCGGTGATGAGCTCCGGGAAGTTGTTCAGGGAGTTATCCAGACGGATAATGTTGCCCAGCGGGTCGGTGCCCAAGGGCACCGTGTACTTCCGCTGCCCCTTCAAAAGGGCCTGATACTCACTGCGGTAGGTGTCGAAACGCAGGGACAGCTCAAAGCCCCGGTAGCTGCCGATGACTTTTTCTTCGGCGTTGGGCAGCTCGGAACAAGCAAGTACCAGACGTTCACCAGCGGCCTTTTTCTCATCGTAGGCAACACCCTTGATGGTCATGCCGCAGAACTCCTCCTTGTCCTGCGGGTGGGCGGCGGCAAGCTGTGCATCGGCTTTCAGTCCAGCAATGTGGGCATTCGTTTCCTGAATGTCTGCCGGGAACTTGGTCAGCAGCTTGTCTTGCAGGCGAAATTTTTGGCTTTGGTGGTCGGCTTTCAGCACTTTCAGCTTTGCCACCTGCACATCCAAATCCATCTTCTCCTTGATGAGCGGATTTCCGGCGCACAGTGCCTTGATTTCCGCATAGGACAACGCCTGCTCGTCCACATCCTCACAGGAGCGAACAGGAGATTTGGAAGTCATGATTTGGCTGATGAATCGCTGTTTGTTCTCCAAAGTTTGATCGGGTAAGAGGATGGCATTACTGCCAGCCCCTCCCCTAAGAACCGTACGTGAGAGTTTCCCCTCATACGGCTCAAGCCTTTCATAAAGCTCCCATCAGGGAACCCGGCTCAACAAAACAAGAATCGTTTTTGTGCAATACGGCATGGCATTCGGGATGCACCATTTCCAGCCATGACGACTTCCCGCTTCGGAACACCTTATGAACCTTGAAACTCGTTTCCGAGGTAATAGGCTCATTGCATACTGGGCAACAGCGGTGTTGATTTCTCCATACTTTCAGGAGTTTTTCGCGTCCGTTAGTGCTGTTCAACATTTTCTCACCATCGCGCTCTTCATAATAACCGCTCCATCGCTCATCGAAGGGATTTGCGTTAGAGACGATTTTCTTAAAGCGGATGATTTTGGTGTCCGTTGCATATTCAAGAGCAAAGTAGGATTGCTCACCGTTCTTCTTGGTGCGTTCCTCTGCGGCAAAAGTCCAGTTTCGGGTTCCGAGGCGATGCCAGTATTTCGCTGCTATCCACCGTTTGCCTTTGTTCTTATGCCTGCGCTTTGCCCACTGCCAAAGACAATTGTAAATCTGATAGTCGATTTTGCTGAATGTTTCAGCGGATACAACAAATCGCTGGTTATTGACCCATCCACGGATAACCGGGTTGAGCTGGCGAATCAGGGAATCCTGCTTTGCCGATTTGTTGCTCTTGACGATTTCACGCACCTTTTTCAGCAGAGAGCCGACCGACTGCTTCGAGGGCTTGATTAGAAGTTTTCCGTTATACTTACGGATGTTCTTGCCCAAGAAGTCAAATCCATCATCAATGTGAGTGATGACCGTCTTTTCTTCAGATAACTGCAACCCACGTTCCGTCATGAAATCTCTGATAATAGGGAGCACTTCTTCACGCAGAAATTCCGGGCTTTCTCCGGTTACGATAAAGTCGTCAGCATAGCGCACGAAGTTCATCTTATTAAAATGAGTTTTACCATTGACCTTTTTGCGGGTCGGCAGTCGTTCCTTTAAGAGCCGTTCCAGTCCATCCAGCGTCATATTCATCAGAGTAGGCGAGATGGCTCCGCCTTGCGGTGTGCCTTCCTCAGTGGGGAAAAGTTGCTTTGTATCAACGTATCCACACTTTAACCACTTCTGTAAAACCTGCGTATCCATCGGGATATTCTCCATGAGCCATTCATGGCTGATGTGGTCGAAGCATCCCTTGATGTCACCTTCAAGAATCCACTGAGGAGACTTGCCCTTGTTCAGGTCGGTGAAACACTGCTCGATTGCATCGTGTGTGCTTCTTCCGATTCGGAATCCGTAGGAGTTGAGGTCACCGTAGGTTTCAGCAAGCGGTTCCAATGCAAACTTGTATAGGGTCTGCATGGCACGGTCTGTCATTGTCGGAATGCTCAGAGGCCGCAGTTTGCCGTTTTTCTTCGGAATATAAACACGTTTCAGGGGCTGAGGACGGTATCCTCTCCGTTTCAGTTTACTGATTGCCTTGAATTTTGCCTCAGGAGTTAGCCACAATTCATGGTCAACTCCAGCCGTATTTTTACCACGATTGCTTGTTACCCGCTTCACTGCCAAGGCTTTGGCGTAAAACGAGTGAGTTAACAGCCATTGCAGCGTTTTCACCTTGCTGTAACGACCTTCTTGTTGAGCCTTTACGATACGCATTTGCAGCTTTTTAACATAAGCACGAGCCTTGTTCCAGTCGATGCTGTCCCAATTTCCCGCTCTGCAAGTCGGTGCACACGATTTCTCGTTCATTTGCAATTCCTCCTTTTTGAAAAGTTCTGTAAATTCTCTCGTAAAGAAAGACCATAGATGGAAGTCTGCCTGCTTTCGCACGAGGTGATGTTGCAACCTCTATCCGTCCCCATTACAGGGTCGGCATTCGCTTTTTCCATCTTTCTTCTACCCGCATTTCATAAAGTCTCCTTACGGTTTCCGTCCGATTGCTCGGGGAAATACGGGCTTACCACGTTCCGCTTATTCAACAGTATGGGTTAGGTTTCACTTCTCCGCCAGCAGCTTTTGAATCCATGTGTTCCCACTCTATAGAGGAGCAACCAGCTGCGTTACCGTTTTGGTTCAGGCTTGTCAGCAACTTTAGCCTGTTCAGCTTTAACGACGTTTAACAGTGATTCACATTACATTAACCATACCATACAAGTCAGGCTCCCCAACCACATTGTTGCTTGCAGTTTATCGCTTTCACCTCGCGGTTTCGGCTTGAACCCTTTCGGGTGGGGCTACCCTTGTCCTGTCACGCTTCCTCACAGCCGTTACCAGCTGCTTTGTTGACAGTAGACTACTGCTAATGGAATAACAGGTCTGGTCATAGCCAGACAGTTGATTTAAGCGACTTCGTGTCGCACCCAGAGGTAGGCATCAAATGTCCCTTCCGTGACGTAGTTGAACACCTTGACTTCCTTATTCATATTGCCCTGCCGGATGATGCGACCGTTGCGCTGGGTCATGTCGCTGGGCTTCCAGCCGACATCCAGATGATGCACTGCCACAAGACGCTGCTGCACATTGGTTCCTGCGCCCATTTTTGCTGTGCTGCCCAGCAGGACGCGCACATCGCCGGAGCGCACTTTCGAGAACAGTGCAGCCTTTTTTGCTTCGGTATCTGCGTTGTGGATAAACTCAATTTCGTTTTCCGGCACACCGGCGGCAACCAGCTTCTTGCGAATGTCATCGTACACGTTAAAGTTGCTGTCGTTTTTCGGAGTGGAGAGGTCGCAGAACAAAAGCTGTGTCAGCTTCTGGTCTTTGCCATCTTCCCAGATTTTCAGCACGTTCTGCACACAGACGTTCAGCTTGCTGTTGGGGTTGTCCGGCAGCATGGGGTTCATCAGGCGAACGTCCAAGCCAATCTTGCGCCCATCGTTGGTGACGCAGAGCATATTGTCCACGGACGCATCCACGATGCCGGAGTGGATATCTGCGGCACGTTTGCTCAGTTCCTGCACCATTTCCTTTTGAATTTCGGACGGCTTTGCCACCACGGTTTCAAACTTTGCGACCGGCACCGGCAGATGAAGCTGGTCGCTAGTTTTAATGTCCGCAACCTCCTTGAACATGGACATCAACTCCGGGAGGTTGAAAAACTTGGCGAACCGGGTGCGGGCACGGTAGCCGGTACCCTCCGGGGCAAGCTCAATGGCCGTGGTCGTCTCACCAAAGGTGGATGCCCAGCAGTCGAAGTGCGTCAGCTTTTTCTGCTGCAAGGTGCTGTACTGGAGGTACCGCATGACCGTGTACAACTCGGTCATGGAGTTGCTCACCGGGGTGCCGGTAGCGAACACCACGCCACGCCCGCCGGTGATCTCGTCCAGATAGCGGCACTTGCCGAACATATCGCTGGATTTCTGGGCTTCGCTGGTGGATAATCCAGCGACATTCCGCATTTTTGTGGTCAAAAAGAGGTTCTTGTAGAAATGGCTCTCGTCCACAAAGAGCCTGTCAACGCCCAGTTGCTCAAAGGTAATTACATCGTCCTTGCGCTCATCGGAGCGCAGTTTTTCCAGCTTGGTCTCCAGTGTTTTCCGGGTCTTTTCCATCTGCTTGATGGAGAAATTCTCACCTGCGTGGACTTTCAGCTCATTGATGGCGGCAAGTGTTTCATAAATTTGCTCCTGAATGATGCGCTCCTGCCGCTCAAAGGACAGCGGAATGCGCTCAAACTGGCTATGCCCGATGATGACGGCATCGTAGTCCCCGGTGGCGATGCGGGCACAGAATTTTTTTCGGTTGGCAGTCTCAAAGTCCTTGCGCCGTGCTACCAGCAGCTTGGCATTGGGGTAGAGGTTCAGAAACTCGCTTGCCCACTGCTCCGTCAGGTGATTGGGCACGACAAAAAGGCTTTTCTGGCACAGTCCCAGCCGTTTTGCTTCCATAGCGGATGCCGCCATTTCGTAGGTTTTTCCTGCCCCCACTTCGTGTGCAAGCAACGTATTACCGCCATAAAGCACATGAGCAATGGCGTTGCGCTGGTGTTCCCGGAGAGTGATCTCCGGATTCATGCCGACGAAATGAATGTGGGAGCCATCGTATTCACGAGGGCGGGTAGAGTTGAACAGTTCGTTATACTGTTTTACCAGCGAGATGCGCCGCTGGGGGTCCTGCCAGACCCAGTTGGCGAAAGCATCCTTGATGACCTGCTGTTTTTGCTGTGCCAGCATGGTTTCCCGCTTGTTCAGCACACGTTTGGGTTTGCCCTCGGCATCCTCGATGGTGTCGTAGATGCGGACATCTTTCAGGTTCAGGGTCTCCTCCAGAATCTTATAGGCGTTGGCACGGGATGTGCCGTAGGTTTCGGAGGAGATAATATCGCCCCGTCCGATGGCAGTTTTGCCCTCTACACGCCACTTGGCAGTATACGGAGAATATCTCACCTTGACTGCATGGCGCAGATAGTAGGGAATCTGGAAGGTCTCGGTCATAAACTTTTGAATGATCTCAGGTGCAAGCCATGTGGCACCCAAACGCACATCAATTTCAGATGCTTCCAGTTCTCTGGGCTGCGCTTTCTCCAATGCGGTGACATTAACGGCAAACTCTGGATTTGTCTCGGCGGCGAACTGCGCCATCCGCAGCTTTGCCCGGACATCGCCGGACAGGTACTCGTCTGCCATCTGCCAGCCCACTTCCGGGTCGGTGGGGTCGGCACTGGGGTCTTTGAAGATTACGCCGGAGAGTTCGGTGGTAATGCGGCTGTACTCACCGGGGGTGCCAAGCAGTTCTGCCATATAGGGCAAGTCTAACATCACCCCGCTTTCGGTGTACCGCGCGCAAAGTCGTGGTTCGTTTTGTTCTGATAGTAGAGGTTCATGGTGGTGGGCGCATTGTAGAGCATCGCCAGCAGATACTGCTTCATGTTCCGCACCGGGGCGGTGTTTTCTGCCAGACAGCCCAGTACGAAACGGATGTGGTCGGCATTCAGCTTTTTCAGCCGACTGCGTACCACCTCGGCGGGCTTGTCATCTCCGGTGATCCGCAACATCTTGCGTTTGGTGGAACAGGTATCCACAAGCAAATCCACAATCTGATAGATGGTGTCCTCATCGTCCGGGCAGAGCCGGAGCAGAAGTTCTACCTCTAACGCCTGATAAAAATAATCCTCAAGCTGCTCCCGGATTCCCACGGAATAGATAGGGTCAGGATCGTTCCACTCTGTCTTATTCTTATCAGTCTTATTTGCTTGCGGTTTTGACTGCTCCAGAATTGCGCTTTCGACAGCACCAGAATTGCTGTTTGGGCAATTCTGTACTTGCGCTTTTTGCAGTCCAGACGAAAAGTCCTTGACGTAGATCAGGCTGGGTCTGCCCAGACCACGGCGTTTGCGCTCGATGAGGTCGATGCCCTCCAGTTCCCGGAACAGCTTGACCGCTTTGTGTTCGGCGCAGCAGAGAGATTCCTGCACTTCCCGGACGGTGTAGATGATATACACCCGCCCCTGCTCGTCCAGCCAGCCGTTCTTGACCGACAGGCTCATGCGGTCCAGCAGAATGCCGTACAGTGTCCGGGCATCGGTGGAGAGCTGCCGGAAGCGGCAGTCCTGAAAGAGTGCTTTCGGAATACGGAAGTAGGAAAACAGTTCGCCCGACTGCCCGTAGAAGTAGTCGTAACTCATGGCATTAACGGATCATCAGCTCACGATCTGCGGCACCTTTCATATACATAGCTTCTGCGATGTCACATTCTGCCAGTATGACTGCGGATTCCAAATCAAGGTACTTGCGTTTCTGTTCATCGTTCAGCATCCGAAAGAACTCCCGTTCGATTGCGTCACGCTTACTTGCTGCCGGTTGGTAGCGCGGTGTTTTCAGCAGTTCCTCCCATTCAGGCTGTACGGCTTTGTTAAAATAGTTCAGCATAAAGTCTTTATCCATTGGCATCCTCCTTTTTTATAAATCATCAACAGGCCCTAAAAGTTTATATTATCTCTATTGTAAAGAAGTATAGCACATGCTATACTATAACAGTAGATATAATATAGCACATGCTATATCTGGAGGACCGATTGTGACATTTTCTGAATTTGTTATTTCTGTACGTAAGAATCTCAACTTGAGTCAAAAACAATTAGCTGCCGCGATTAACGTAAGCTACTCGACAATTAACCGTTGGGAAAATGGTCACGTTATACCAAGTAATCTGGCAACCAAAAGTTTTCTTGATTTTTGTGAGAATAATTTCATTGATATTCCTAATGGCCTGCTGTAATGCCGCTTGCCAATTATGAATTATTGGAAATTTTAGGAGGTATTCAATTATGGCAAGAGCAGATTTGCTATGTGAATTGGTGAAATATGGATTAATTAATGATCCCACGAGTTTTAGAAAAGCAGCAGAAGCTTTATGCGCTGAGGAACGTGCGAAACAGCATACAGTTCTTGCAACAAAGATTGATGAGCTATTAAAAAACTCTCGCAGACCAATCGCAAGGGAAAGTACAAGCGCACCCTCCATTGTTCGCGGAAATATAAATGAACAACTGCTTTTTTCTGAAAAAATCCCGCGAAAAAGAATGGAGCATCTGATTCTGCCAGAATATGTTAAAACGGCTTGCCGAGATTTAATTAACGAGCAAAATCGTTCTGATTTATTGCAATCCTATGGTATTGAGCCGCGAAACAAGTTATTACTAATTGGCCCTCCCGGAAATGGAAAGACTTCACTAGCCGAGGCAATAGCTGAATCTCTAATGGTTCCATTGCTTACAGTTAGATATGAAGGAATTATTGGTTCTTACCTCGGAGAAACCGCATCAAGGCTTTCTAAATTATTTGAATATGCTAAAACAAGAGAATGCGTTCTGTTCTTTGATGAATTTGAAACACTTGGAAAAGAACGTGGCGATGTCCATGAAACAGGTGAAATTAAGCGTGTTGTAAGCTCTTTACTAATGCAAATCGATGCGCTTCCAAGCTATGTTGTCGTGGTTGCTGCTACAAACCATGATACTCTACTTGATAAAGCGGCTTGGCGAAGATTTCAGATTCGTTTAGAAATTCCGAAGCCAACTCGAAGTAATTTGGATGAATATTATCGTTTCTTTGAAAAGGAGAAAGATTTTCGATTTGGTTTGCAATCAAGCACACTAGCAAAAAAAACACTAGGAGTAAGTTATGCAGAAGCCGAAGAATTTGCACTATCAATTTACAGACAATATATTTTAAGTTTGCCAAATGGGAATGCAAAAGAAATCACGGAGAAATCCATTCGTAGTTGGCAGTCACAAGTAATTACTGCACACAAAAATCAGGAAGGAGTAGAAACATGCCAGACAGACCTTTAATATTGTTTCCGTCTCCGGAACGCGCAGATCGCGAACGCAAAGCCCCGTCATTTCCAAGAATTATGAAGCCTTCTTTCAGTAGACAATTTGCTCGATTGCAACCGTCTTTTAATGTTCTCCAAGCTGCTTTTGAACAGAAAAATCTAAAAATCCAGCAATCACCAACAGGGATAAATCCCGAATTTGCTCTTGTTTTTGAAATAATTGGAACAGTCGATAATTTTTATACTGCAGTAAAAAACACAGATGGTCTCGAATGGATGTTTGATATTGAAACAGACTCTTTTTTACCAGATGATGATTTTTACTCGATTTCGAGAAATGGCCAAAGAGATGAAGGTCTTTTAAATGGCAAACTATATTGCATAATGTCTAACCAACAGGCGATGTCTCAGCTGTTGTCACTGTGGCAAAGGTATCAGGATGGTGAAACCGATGTATTTAAACGTGGTTTTGCAGGACTTCGTGATGTCTTTACCCATATAAAAAATATAAGAAGGTGGAATGCGCAGGACAGGATTGCAGAAACGCATGCTATAGATTATTGGCGTGAATCATTGGAATTTGACGGAAATTCTCCAGTCCCTTTTGAAATCGAATTATTCTTTAGATCTGATTTTCAAAAAAGGCATATAGCAGTGGATACAATTTCTCGTGAAATACAATCTTTAGGGGGACGTATAATTCAGGAGTGTGTAATAAGTGATATATTTTATCATGGTATGTTGGTTGAACTTCCTAGGATAGCTATTGAAGAATTGGTTAATAACTATGAAGAAATTGAGTTGTCAAAGGTTGACGACATTATGTTTTTTCGGCCTGTTTGCCAGTCTGCATTTATCTCCGAAAACGATTCGGAAGTATGTACACTAACAAAGGAATCGCCGCTGCCAGTGGGCGACGCTGTTGTCGCTGTTTTCGATGGAATGCCTATGCAAAATCATCGATTGCTTCGGAACCGTGTTATTATTGATGATCCAGACGATTATGCCACAGACTATGAGAGTAAATATCGCATTCATGGTACTTCTATGGTATCGCTTGCTATTTACGGGGATCTTAATAGAAATGATACGCCTATTAGCAGTCCTGTATATGTGCGTCCGATTTTACGCCCGAAGCCTTGCTTTGAGGGAATGGAAGAAGGCATCCCTGATGATCATATGCTCATTGATACTCTTCACCGAGCAATAAAGCGAATGATGGAAGGAGATGGAGAATCACCAGCTACCGCACCAAATACTAAAGTAATCAATTTGTCTATTGGTGATCCTGTGCGTCAACTAACAGGGATAATGAGTCCAATTGCGCGTTTGCTCGATTTTCTTGCTTATAAATATAAAATTCTGTTCATAATAAGTGCTGGAAATCATCCTGAAATCATAGATTTTGTGAACAAGCCGTTCGATGAATTAAAAGCTCTTAATATGAGCCAGCGAAACAAAGTTTTTGGCGATTCCATTAATAATAACCAATGGAATCTAAAAATACTTTCCCCCTCTGAAAGCTTGAACGGATTGACAATTGGCGCATTGTACGATGATTTCACAAGCCCCGCTGAAAATTCTCGTTGCATTTGGGCGGTCGATAAAGGAATGCCATCTCCAATGTCTGCAATTGGAAAAGGGTATCGATCAACTATTGCTCCAGATCTGTTTTATTACGGTGGTAGAAAATTCATCAGAAAAAATCATGACGGAACAAGCACATGGATTACGTCTACACGCGAACCGGGATGTTTATCCGCTGCACCGTATGAAGCTGGTAGTAAGGATGGTTGCGCTTTCTATTCAGGAACAAGCGATGCAGCAGCTCAAATAACACATGAAGCTGCGAAATGTTATGATGTTCTAAATCAGTTGTTTCTCGAAGAAACGGGAGTAGGTATACTTCCCGAATCCACAGCTATTCTGTTGAAAGCTATGCTTACCCATGGTGCTTCATGGGAACCTATTGCTGAAAAACTTTCCCTTGCAATGGGAAGTTCACCGAAACAATTGAGTAAATGGCTTGGGAATGGAATACCCAATATAGACCGTGTTGTTGAGTGTACGAAAGAACGTATAACTCTCATCGGATTAGGAGAAGTTAAAATCGATGAGGGCGAAGTTTTTAGACTACCTCTGCCAGTAGATTTTTCGTCTCGATTGATGAAAAGAAAGCTAACCGTTACATTGGCCTATCTTTCTCCTGTTGTTCCTAATAAACAGGCTTATCGCGGCATACAGTTGTGGTTTGACGTTGATGATAATGGAAAAGGTCTCGTACCTGACCGACTAAATACTGAATGGCAAGCCGTTCGGAAGGGCTCGTTGCAGCACGAGATTTTTGTTGGTGAAAAAGCAATTGTCTGGAACGATGAGGATCTTATCATCAAAGTGAACTGCAAAGCTGATGCTTGTAAAAAAGTAAAAACAGCAATACCTTATTGTTTGTTCGTTAGTTTTGAAGTCGCAGAAGGTTTTGATGTAGACCTCTATACCGATGTGGCTACAAAAATTCATCAGCGTGTTGAAATTCAGGATAGTTGACAACAACCGTATATTATCAACTATAAGATTCATGAAAGTTGTACTCGTTGTTTTACAGGTGCTCTTGAATTGTTAATATAAAAAGCCGCTTCGATTCAAAATGAAAAGAAGCGGCTTTTTATACAGATTATGCATTCTGGTTCGTAGACTATTATTATGTATCTTTCTTTTCGATGCACTGCCGTAGAACATCACAGAATGCCATATCATCGTCTACGGCAGCGATTGCGGCGTTGATCAAGGTTTCCCGGTCGGTGTTGCCCCAGTTGATGTGCAAGCCATATTCCAATGCCATGCAGCGAATCAGTTCACGGGTGCTGCGGCCATTTCCCTCACGGAAAGGGTGAATGATATTCAGTTCCGCCATTGTCTGCGACAGATTTTGAATCTGCTTTTCTTCAGCTTGTTCGGCAAGCAGCTTCTTGGAGTGAATGTTTTTGAACACACGTTCCAATTCCCGGTCAATCAGATCTGGCGGGTAGAACATCGTGTTCCCTTTGCTGATTTGTTCTTTGCGGATGTGCCCTGCAAAGGGGTACACATCTTCAAAAAGGAAGCGGTGAATCCGAAATAGGTGAGTTTTGGTAAAACGTCCCTTGATTGGCTCCTGCAACAGAGCCATTTGCTTGACTGCAGTAAATTCTTCTTCGGCCTGTTTGAGTTCGGCTTTATCATGAATGTTCAACTTGTTGATCAGAACATCCGTATCCGGGTAGCAGTACATGGACTGCACTGTGGTGTAGACATCATACTTTGAGAACATAATCAGCCCTTCTTCGCGTACTTTGCGCGCAGTTCATTCACGACCTGCTGATAGCTGGCCTGACCGCTGCCAATGCGATCAAGGTTGCTGCGTGTATCTTTGCTGATGGTCATGCCCTCAATGGCAAAGGTTCCATACACATTGCGGAGGTTGCTCTTGTGCTGGGCAGGGGTAGTATACTTGACACTCATGGTTGAGTCTCCTTTTAATCCACAGGATACTATATAAAGTTTATCGTGTATGCGTCCTCTTGTCAATCTATAACTTGATGCCAAATGTAAAAAGCGCATCTTCCATTCATTCAGAGCAGAAGTTACGCTTTTACGGTACATCGTATTTTATTGTGAATTGGGATGCGATACATCTGAACCCCATGTGAGTTACATCTCAAGGGCCTGTAGCTCACTTGTCCGCCAACCATATTACGCCCCAAACTGCATCATCTCGAAAATCAGCGGCTTGGAGACCATACTTGCGAGCGAGAAAGGTCGTTTGGATGGTAGAACATTTTATATAGACGAATATACGTTGATTTTTCTTTTCTCACAGTGCATAAGGTGTGCACAGAAGCGAGACCATTGGGAGAGCGTTCGGTTCGCATAGTGGCTCAACTTCTGTGCGCCGCAGCCCTCGTAAACGTACTTGTGGAAAATCAGCCGGACGATCTCAGCTTCCGCTTC
>OOBT01000489.1_pt1 | contig 25125 bp, 28 predicted proteins | sample 1671551 | NCBI WGS metagenome assembly OOBT01 (sample SAMN06348168, study PRJEB24527) | human gut metagenome | reverse complement strand
CATACGAGATCGAAACGTGACTGGAGTTCAGACGTGTGCTCTTCCGATCTCTGCGGCCGAGGCGTGGTTTCCTCGGATGACTCAAAACGCAATCTTTTGCTACTGAAAATGACAGAACTCACTCATTTTGACCAGGCCGGCAATGCTCATATGGTTGATGTCGGTGCCAAAGATCAGACGCACCGCGTAGCACGTGCTCAGGGGTTCATCCGCATGAAGCCCGAAACGTTTGCCATGATTGCGCAGGGAACGGCCAAAAAGGGCGACGTGATCGGCATTGCTCGCGTGGCGGCCATTATGGCGAGCAAAAGGACGGCTGACCTGATCCCGTTGTGTCATCCGATTGCGCTCACGCGTGTGGCTGTTGATTTTGAGCTTGACGAGACACACAGCACCGTGCGTTGTGTCGCAACATGCGAAACGCGCGGGCAGACGGGCGTGGAAATGGAGGCGCTGACCGCCGTACAGGTGGGGCTTTTAACCATTTACGACATGTGCAAGGCCGTTGATCGTTTCATGGAAATCGGCGGCATCAAGCTGCTTGAAAAGTCCGGAGGTAAATCCGGTCATTGGATTGCTCCGCAGTAACACAAAGAGAAGAAAACTTAAGCAACGAATCCGAAAAAGCGGCAGGTCGGCTGGTGTCGGCCTGTCCGTTTGTTTTTTGAAAAAATGAAATTCAACTCCGGTCTCCGAGATTCGGCGCTGACGGCTTTTCGCGACTCCATTCCCGTGATGATGGGGTATCTGCCGTTGGGCTTTGTCTTCGGCTTTTTGTTCGCCCAAGCCGGCGCCGCCGCCTGGATGGCGCCGATCTGTTCGATTATCGTCTACGGCGGTGCGTCGCAGTACATGATGGTGCCGATGGTGGCTGCCGGCGCTTCGGTGCCGGCGATCGCCTTTGCCACGCTCGTGATCAATTTGCGTCATATCTTTTATGGCGTCTCTTTGCTGCAAAAGGTGCCTTCTAAGGGATGGGCGCGCTGGTACATAGCCTATACGCTTACCGACGAGACATACTCCCTGTTGTCGATCATGCCAGTCGGTACGCCCTTGGCGCGTATGCTTTTCGTGTGCTTTTTTAATCACTTGTGGTGGATTCTCGGTGGTTTCATCGGCGCGTTGGCGGGTTCGAGCGTAACGATCGGACTCACCGGCCTTGACTTCGTACTCACGAGCCTTTTTGCTATGTTGACGGCAGAACAGTGGCGCAACCGTAAGACGGCGCTTTCGCTTTGGGTGGCGCTTTTCGGTTACGCTGCCGCACGACTGCTGATGCCAGAAAACGCCCTTGCTGTCTCGATCGCTTTGTGTGCGGCCGCGGGACTTGTCTGGGGAGCATCCCGTCGCAAGCGCGATTCCGGTAACTGCGTTTTGAACAAGGAGGCCTAAGCGATGGATTTCGGATACTTGATGCTTGTGTTCATCGCTATGGCGGCGGTGACCTTTGCCGAACGCGCGCTTCCCTTTGCCGCAAGCAAATGGCTGCAAAAACAGCGCTGGGTAAGAGATCTGGGCGACTTTTTGCCTCTTGCCATTATGGTGCTCTTGACCGTGCACGCCGCAACCGACGCGGCCGTGGCGCGTGATGCTGCTCCCACTCCCGAAGTGGTGAGCATCGCTTTTGCCTTTGTGCTGCAGTGGTTCCTGAAAAATCCTCTGGTTTCGATCTTTGCGGGCACGGCTTTGTACGTCGCCTGGGTCAACGGTTACTTGCCCTTTTGACGCTAAAATTCACTTTTTACGCCTGCGCTTGTCAGATAGGCCCAACTCCTTGGGCGCGCAAGGCTTGGATTCTTTGAGATGACTGATAAAGAAACTGCCGACATCGAAGCGGGCGCCACACGTCCGACCAACTTCATCCGCCAGATCATTGAAAACGATCTGGAGCAGGGCAACAACCTGCCGCGCTACTGGTGCGGTCATCCGGCTCCCTATTCCGAACAACTGCAAAAAGGTGAGCCTGATTGGGCGCGTATTCGCACGCGTTTTCCGCCCGAACCCAACGGCTATCTGCATATCGGTCACGCCAAGAGCATCTGCTTGAATTTTGGACTGGCGGCCGATTACAAAGGTGTCTGCCACATGCGCTTTGACGACACCAATCCGGTGAAAGAAGACCAGGAGTACGTTGACGCGATCAAGGAAAGCGTCCGCTGGATGGGCTTTGACTGGAAGCAGGGCACGGAAGATAACCTTTATCATGCGTCCGATTATTTTGATTGGATGTACGCCTTTGCCGAACATCTGATCAAGACCGGCTACGCTTACGTCGACGAGCAGAGTGCCGACGAAATGCGCGCCAATCGCGGTACGCTTTTCGAGCCGGGCAAGAACTCGCCCTATCGAGACCGCAGCCCTGAAGAAAACCTGCGCATTTTCCGCGAAATGCGCGACGGCAAGCACCCGGAAGGTTCCATGGTGCTGCGTGCCAAGATTGACATGGCTTCGCCCAACATCAATCTGCGCGATCCGGCGATCTATCGCATCCGTTTTGCTGAACACCAGTCCACGGGCAATAAGTGGTGCATCTACCCGATGTACACCTTTGCGCACCCGATCGAAGACTCGCTCGAAAATATCACCCACTCGATCTGCACGCTCGAGTTTGACGACCAGCGCGCGTTCTACGACTGGGCGCTCGAGCGCATTGTGCCGGTACTTCGTACGCCCCAGTACGAAGAAGCCAAGAGAATCATCGCCGACATGGCTGCCGGCAAAGACGATCGCGCGCTGGCGTTTGCCCGCGCTGCGTTCAACGCCGCTGACAAGCTTGGTCAGAGCGAACCAGAAGTGGCCATGCGTGAGATCTTTGGCCGCTGGTCTGCCACGGGTGGTCCGGAGACGCTCGAAGGCACCGAAGGCAAGAGTTTCTTTACGTTGTTGCAGATGAACACCGAAAACTTCACGCCTCTGCTTCAAAGCGCGTTGTCGGTGGTGCGCAACAACTTCTTCCTGCTTTCGCATCAGTACGAATTCAACCGTCTGAGTCTCACCTATGTGGTGCTCTCCAAGCGCAAGCTTATTTCCCTCGTTCAGCAGGGTCTGGTCGACGGCTGGGACGATCCTCGTATGCCTACCCTCGTCGGTCTGCGTCGCCGCGGCTACACCGCCGCAGCATTGCAGAAGTTTGTCGAAAACTGCGGCGTGAGCCGCGTGGCTGGCGGTTGGATTGACTACAGCGTGCTTGAGCAGTCGCTTCGCGAGGACCTGGAAAGCACGGCCGAACGGCGCGCCGGCGTTGTGCATCCGTTAAAGCTCATTCTGGACAACTATCCGGAGGGTAAGAGCGAAGAGCTTGTGTGCCCGAATCACCCGCAAAAACCCGAAATGGGAACGCGTACGGTGACGATGAGCCGGGAACTCTGGATCGAACAGGAAGACTTTGCCGAAGTGCCTCCGAAGGGCTATCGCCGACTGACGATTCCGGCCGACGGTACGCCCGCCAAGCCCGTGCGTCTGCGCAACAGTTACGTGATTGTGCCCACGTCCTTTGAAAAGGACGCCGAAGGCAACGTCGTGTGCGTGCATGCCGACTACCTGCCGGAAACCAAGAGCGGTACGGCCGGCGCCGATTCCGTCAAGACGAAGGCGGCCATTCACTGGCTTGACGCCCAGACCGCCGTCCCCGCGCAGTTCCGTATGTACGATCGTCTCTTTACGGTGCCGCAGCCCGATTCGGCTGAAGACTTTCTTACCGTTTTGAACCGTGACAGCAAGTTCGTAAGCCAGGGCTTTGTTGAGCCCAACGTGGCCGCAGCTGCTCCCGAAACCCGCTATCAGTTTGAGCGCATCGGTTATTTCGTAACCGATATCAAGGATCACAGCGCCGAACATCCGGTGCTCAATCTTGCCGTTGGACTGCGTGACAGCTGGGGCAAGAACGCTAGGTGAGTACGCCCTTAATTGGTTGACACAAAGGCCTGCCCGAGTTCTCTCGTTCGTCGTGACTCGACGATGGGAGAGCGGACAGGCTTTTGCTTATGTAAACGCCGATTTGCGGTTTTGCATTAAATCAAATAAAAGAATGTCGGGGTAGGGACATTCAACTGTTTGAACGGGCGTTTTTGGTGTTTATTCATATAATCGCTCGGGTTGAGAACGGCCATTTTTGCGCCGACGTTTTGTTTGCGCGCAGAAAAAAAGATCGAGAAACGGCCGTACTCAGAAAACCACAAATCGATTTCTTTTGGGATCGACAATCTTTGTTGGGGAGACAACAAACATGAAAAAGATTCTTATCGCAACCGCAGTCGCTGCCGCCTTCGGCATGGCCAACGCTGCCGAACAGGCTGACATTGTCGTGATCGGTGCAGGCGGTGCCGGTATGGCTGCTGCCGTCCAGGCTCACGACAACGGCATCAAAAAGGTTGTGATCATCGAAAAGATGCCGATGGTCGGCGGTAACACGATCCGCGCTACCGGCGGTATCAACGCTGCTGAAACGCCGCAGCAGGCAAAGCTCGGCATTAAGGACAGCATCGAACAGATGTACAAGGACACGATGAAGGGCGGCCACAACCGCAACAATCCTGAACTCGTGAAGGTTCTGTGCGAAAACTCCAACGATGCTGTTCAGTGGCTGATCAAGCTCGGCGGTAACTTCAACGACGTCGGCTTTATGGGCGGCGCCACCAACAAGCGTTGCCACCGTCCGACGGGCGGCGCCGCTGTTGGTCCTGAAGTTGTCAAGACGCTCTATAACGCTGTTGAAGCCCGCAAGATTGATCTGCGCACGGACTCTCAGGTAGTTGACTTGATCGTCAAGAACGGCGCCGTGGCCGGCGTCAAGGTTAAGGACGAAGACGGCAAGGTCTACGAAATCGACTCCAAGGCTGTTGTGAACGCAGCAGGCGGCTTTGCCGGCAACAACGCTATGGTTTCCAAGATCATTCCGCGTCTGAAGGGCTTTGCCACGACGAACCATCCGGGTGCCACGGGCGACGGCCTGCTGCTCTCCGAAAAGGTCAAGGCTGCCTTTGTTGACATGGACCAGATCCAGACCCACCCGACTGTTGTTGAAACGACCGGCGTGATGGTGACCGAAGCCGTCCGTGGCAACGGTGCTGTGCTGATCAACAAGGAAGGCAAGCGCTTCTTCGACGAACTCAACACGCGTGATGCCGTGTCGGCCGCTATCCTGAAGCAGACCACCGGCCACGCCTACATGTTCTTTGACGATGACGTTCGCAAGTCTCTGAAGGCTATCGAAGGCTACATTAAGATGCCGGGTATGGTCATCCAGGGCAAGGATCTCGACGAAGTGGCCAAGAACATGGGTGTTCCGGCTGCTAACCTGAAGGCAACGATGGCTCAGTACGCCAAGGATCAGGCTGCTGGCAAGGATAGCTGCTGCGGCCGCACCAAGATGGAACGTCCGCTCAACAAGGCTCCGTACTATGCTATTCTCGTCACCCCGGCTGTGCACCACACCATGGGCGGCGTGAAGATCAACACGAAGGCTGAAGTGATCAATGTCGACGGCAAGGTGATTCCGGGTTACTTCGCAGCCGGTGAAGTGACCGGTGGTGTTCACGGCGGCAACCGCCTCGGCGGCAATGCTCAGGCTGACATCATTGTGTTCGGCCGCATCGCTGGCAACAGCGCTTCCGCTTACGCCAAGGCGCACTAACCTTTTAACTTTGTAAGAACCAAGAGGAGTTCATAACCAATGATCAAGCAATTGATTGTTGCTGCATCTGCCGCTCTGCTGTGTGCAGGTGCTCAGGCCGCTTCCTACAAGGACGGCACCTATACCGGTGAAGGCACCGGTAACGCCAGCAAGATCCAGGTGGAAGTTGTTGTTGCCGGTGGCAAGATCACTTCCGTGAAGGTTGTCAAGCATGGCGAAACCGAAATGCTGCTCAATGCCGCTCAGAAGAAGTTGTCCAAGGCAATCATCAAGAAGAACGGTACGGAAGGTGTCGCTGCTGTAACGGGCGCGTCCAATTCCTCCAAGGGCATCATCGAAGCTGTGAACAAGGCGCTCGAATCCGCCAAGTAATCGGTTCGATTGCGTGATGCGAAAAAGGCTCGGAGTGGGGAAATCCCGCACCGGGCCTTTTCCATATATAGTGCGCATACTTTGCAACCAATTTTGATTGATTTGAAGGATGTCCGCTTTGATTGATACGACTTTTCGATTTTGTATGCATGCTCGTGCGGTCTTGTTAGCTGTCGCTCTGTCCAGTGCGCTGAATGCCCCCGTTTCGGCGGCCGATCCTCACGAAACGCTCTACGAAACGCAGTACCAGGGGCTGGCGATGGGAACGCTGATCACCGCTCGTCTGATTTCTCCGGATGACAAAGCGGTGCAAAAGCTCGATGACTTCCTGTCGGATCGCATTGATGCCTATGAGACGCTTTTTACGGTGCACCGTGAGGGGCCGCTTTACGAGGTGAACAAACGCTCTGGTCAATGGGTTGATGTCGACTGCCGCATTGCCGAGCTGACGGAAAAAGCCAAGACAATTGCCAAGGTTTCCGACAGAGCGTTTGAACCCACGATAGGCACTTTGGTCAATGTGTGGAAAATCGGCTTCGGCGGCAATCAGGTTCCTGAGCGCCGTGACATTGAGGCGGCTCTTGAAAAGGTCGACTACACCAAGATCGAAACCAAGCGGGAAAACAATGTCTGCCGTATGCGAATCGGCAAAGGGCAGAGCATTGATTTGGGCGCTATCGCCAAAGGTTGGATCGGAACGGCGCTTACTCAGGACTTAAAGGCGGCTGGTGCCACCAATGTGCTTCTTGATCTGGGCGGCAATGTAGCTTTGCTCGGCAAGTCTCCTGCCGGACGCCCTTGGAATGTCGGCATCCAGCGCCCCGACAAAGAACGGGGTCAAATTTTTGCCGTCGTCAAAGCCTTTGACGAATCGGTGATCACCTCGGGTGCGTATGAGCGCAAAATTGAGAAGGACGGCAAGTCTTATGGGCACATTTTGAGTCCTGAGACGGGGATGCCTGTTGCCACCGACATTGCCAGCGTCACGATTGTCGACAAGGATGGCGCACGGGCCGACGGCTGGTGCACGGCGCTTTTTGCGATGGGCGTTGAAAAAGCCGTCAAGAAGATGGCCGAACAAAAGGATTTGGGCGTATTTATTTTGGACGCCGACCTGAAGCGTGCATGGGTGAGCAAGTGCATTGCCGATCGCCTCAAAGTGCAGGATCCGCAGGTGAAACTCACAATTGTGGAATAAGACACAATACTAAATTTTCAGTTTCGTGATTCGCGCGTAGCAACATGGTTGACACAAGCGCGCGACCTAGTTAAATTAACCTAGATTTGCAGGCGCGCAGCGCCGCTGTCTGAGCTCGATGGTGACAGACAACGGATGCTCGTGCCTTTTCGCTAGGAGAACCCTTCATGTCTTTTGATGAAAACGCGCCGCGAACCGTACGCGATATGATCGAGCCGGCAATTAAGAAGGCCGGCGGTTGGGTGAACACGCACGCTCACGCAGACCGTGCGTTTACGTTGTCTCCCGAAATTCTCGAGATGCGCCGCACGCACTCTTTGCAGCAGAAGTGGGATGCACTGGATCGTTTAAAGAGCGAATCGACGGAAGAAGATTTCTATCGGCGTTTTTCCATGTTCTTTGAACTGATGATCGAGCAGGGCTGCACGGCCTGTGCTACGTTCGTGGACATTGATCCGCAGACTGAAGATCGCGCCATCAGGGCCGGCCTTCGCGCTCGTGAGCACTACGCCGATCAGATCACGGTAAAGTTTGCCAACCAGACTCTCAAGGGTGTGATTGATCCTGAAGCGCGTAAATGGTTTGATATCGGCGCCGAGATGGTGGACATCATCGGCGGATTGCCCAAACGCGATGAGCGCGACTTCGGTCGTGCGGCCGAAGCCTTTGACATTCTGCTTGGGACCGCTAAAGCGCAGAATAAGATGGTGCATGTGCACGTCGATCAGTTCAATCTCTCCAGCGAATACGAAACCGAAATGCTTGCGCACAAGGCGATCGAACATGATATGTGCGGTCGTGTGGTCGCCATTCACGGAATTTCGATCGGTGCGCACTCCCGCATGTATCGTCAGCGGCTTTACACGCTTCTCAAGGAAGCCGGTGTGATGATGGTCTGCTGCCCGACGGCCTGGATTGACACGGCCCGTACGGAAATGATCGGTCCGATGCACAACTCGATGACGCCCGTTGATGAACTTGTTCCCGCCGGCGTTACGGTGGCGCTTGGTACCGACAACGTGTGCGACGCCATGGTCCCGTGGAGTGCGGGCGATATGTGGCATGAACTGCAGTTGCTTGCCACCGGCTGCCGCTTCGATGATTTCGAACAGCTTGTCAATATCGCCACTGTCAACGGCCGCAAGGTTCTCGGCATTGAGTAAAAGGGGAAAGCATCATGAAATTTAAGCCCAGCTACACCAGCAGCATTGCCGAAGACATCATGGCTGAGCGCCTGATTCGTGCGCAGGCGGTGGAATTTCTGGCAGATGCGCCGATGCGCTTGAAATCCGGCCTGATTTCGCCTGTGTACGTCGACAACCGCAAACTTTTCTCGCATCCGGAAGCTTGGCGCGATATCGTCGAAACGATGGCAAGTCGCGTTGAAGAATACGATCTGGAATTCGATATTGTCGCGGGCGTCGAAGCCGCCGGTTCCATGCATGCCGCAGCACTTGCCTATCGTCTCGGTTTGCCCGCCATCATGGTGCGCCAGAAGGCCAAGACCTACGGCAACCACTCCCGCATTGAAGGCGGTGATGTCAAGGGTATGCGCGTTTTGCTTCTGGAAGATCACATCTCAACCGGCTTGAGCTGCCTTGACGCTATCCGTGCCTTGCGCGGGGAAGGTGCACAGGTGACGCAGGTGATGTCGATTACCAATTACGCGATTCCCGAAACGCAGCGACTCTTTAAGCAGGAAGGCATCGACACCTACGACGTGATCGCCTTTGAAAAGGTGGTACGAAAGGCTAAGGAAATGGGTGTGATTGATGACGAGCACGAAAAGTTGGTTCTCGAATGGTTGCAGACGCCCTGGACGTGGGCTGCTATGCATGGCGTTGTGGCGAGCGCCATCGAAAACTGATGAGTACCGTCATTTATCCCGGGCCCGTTTTCGGGCCCGTTCGCAGTCGGCGTCTGGGTAAGAGCCTGGGAGTCAACTTGTCACCAGCAGACGGCAAGATCTGCAGTTTTGACTGTATTTACTGTGAATGCGGTCTCAATGACGAGCGTCGTCCCAAACTCAAAATGCCCTCGCGCGAGGCTGTGCGCGAAGCGCTTGAGGCGCGGCTTATTGCGATGAGTGAAGCTGACGATCTGCCCGAAGCGATTACGTATTCGGGTAACGGCGAACCGACCTCGCACCCGGACTTTCTCAATATCGTACGCGATACGCTGGCGTTGCGAGACAAATACTGTCCGCAAGCCAAGGTGTGTCTGCTCACCAACGCCACGCACCTGAACCGCGACGATGTCTTTGAGGCCGTTCGTCTGATTGATCGCCCGTGTCTGAAACTCGATACGGTCGATGCTGATTACATTCGGTTGGTGGATCGGCCCAACGCGCGTTACGACGTCAAAGAGGTGATCGAACGCATCAAGGCTCTCCGTGGCCGTTGCGTTGTTCAGACGATGTTCATGCAAGGTTCCTTTGCCGGGCAAAGCGTCGACAACACGACTGAAAAGTATGTGGGACCCTGGCTCGAGGCTTTGTCGCAGATTCGTCCTGAGGGGGTCGACATCTACACCCTGGCACGTGAAACGCCGGTGGTGGGCCTCAAAAAGGCTCCCGTCGAAACGCTTGCGCAAATCGCCGCACGTGTAGAGAGTCTTGGTATCAGTGTGCATTGGTATGGCTGAGGGAGGCCGGCTTGTCGGAATCGTTTTTTAGAAAAAACGGTGCTTTGACGGAGCCGGCTTTTTTGTTGTCTCTTTTTGACGACGCCATGGGCGATAATTGCGACACAGTCTTTTGTAAAAATTGCGCCGTCCTTTCGGGGAAAACTTTGCCGGGACGAACAAGCGCGCCCAACTTTTAAGGAGTCCTAGGACATGTTTCGCCACTCCAACACCATCGCAGTTTGCGACAGCGAAGTCTGGAAATTTATTCAGGCCGAATCGGATCGTCAGGAACAGCACATTGAGCTGATTGCGAGCGAAAACTACACGTCTCCGGCAGTGATGCAGGCTCAAGGTTCGCTTTTGACGAACAAGTACGCCGAAGGTTATCCGGGAAAGCGCTATTACGGCGGCTGCCAGTATGTTGACGAGGTGGAGCGTATTGCCATTGAACGCGCCAAGAAGCTCTTTTGCGAGCCGGCAGGCGTTGAGATGGCCGTCAATGTCCAGCCGCACTCCGGCGCTCAGGCCAACGAAGCTGTTCTTTTCGGACTTTTGAATCCGGGCGATACCGTGATGGGAATGAGTCTGGCCGATGGCGGTCACCTGACTCACGGCATGCATTTGAACTTTTCCGGCCGTTATTTCAACATTGTGAGTTACGGCGTTCGCGATGACACCGAGACTATTGACTATGACGAAGTCGAGCGTCTTGCCAAGGAACATCAGCCCAAGCTGATCATTGCCGGAGCTTCGGCTTATTCGCTGCATATTGATTTCAAGCGCTTTGCGGATATCGCGCACTCGGTGGGTGCCATTTTGATGACCGACATCGCGCACTACGCGGGCCTTGTGGCCGCGGGTGTTTATCCGAGTCCGTTCGGGTACGCCGACGTGGTGACTACGACGACGCACAAAAGTTTGCGCGGCCCGCGCGGCGGCATTATTTTCTGCCGCCCCGATCTTGAAAAGAAGATCAACTCGGCTGTGTTCCCGGGCACGCAGGGCGGCCCGCTCATGCATGTGATTGCGGGCAAGGCGGTGGCGCTTGGTGAAGCACTGAAGCCTGAATTCAAGGCATACGGTCAGCAAGTGATCAAGAATGCAGAAGTTCTAGCCAAGACGCTTATGGAACGTGGTCTTCGAATTGTTTCGGGCGGCACGCAAAGCCACGTGATGCTCGTTGATCTTCGTCCGATGAATTTGACCGGAAAGGCTGCCGAAGCGCTTTTGGGAGCGGCGCACATCACCGTTAACAAGAACGCGATTCACAACGATCCTCAAACGCCGTTTGTAACCTCGGGCATTCGGCTGGGCACACCTGCCATGACCACGCGAGGCTTTAAGGAAGAAGAAACGCGCAAGGTGGGTAATCTTATCGCCGACCTGTTGTCAGCTCCTGAGGACGCGCAGGTGCTCGAGCGCGTGCGTACCGAAGTCGATCAGCTCACGGCAATGTTCCCCGTCTATCGACCCTAAGCTGTTTTCGGGCGTTTTCCAGGAGTTTTCAAGATGCGTTGCCCGTTTTGCAAGTCTAAGGACACGGCGGTGGTGGACTCTCGCGCAAGCGAAGATGGTTTCTCTATTCGTCGTCGGCGTCAGTGCAGCCATTGCGGCAAGCGTTTCACAACGTTTGAGCGTGTGGAAATCAATATGCCGGCCATCATCAAGCGAACCGGCGTGCGCCGCGAATACGATCGCGACAAGGTTCGCGGATCTATGCGTCTTGCGCTGCGCAAGCGTTTGGTGAGCGACGAGCAGATTGAGGAAGCCATTACGCTCATCGAGCAGCGTCTTCGCAGTCTTGGCGAGCGGGAGGTCAAAAGCGAAAAGGTGGGCGAATTTGTGCTTGAGGAACTTAAGCGGCTCGACAAGGTCGCCTATGTTCGTTTTGCGAGCGTCTACTTCAATGTGGAAGACCCTGAAGCTTTCAAGCGATTGATGCGTGATATGGAAATCGACAAAAACGAAGCAAAATGACCGATACGAGCGATGAGATTTTTATGCGCGCCGCTCTCGAAGAGGCGCGCAAAGGGCGCTACATCGCCCCTCCCAACCCGGCTGTCGGCTGTGTGATCGTCAAGGACGGTCAGATCGTGTCTCGGGGTTATACCCATGCTCCGGGCTCTCAGCACGCTGAAATTGATGCGATCATGAATGCCAAGGAGGCCGGTGTTGACATCGCCGGCGCAACCTATTACGTGACGCTTGAACCCTGTTCGCACTACGGACGAACGCCGCCTTGTGCGGCACGTCTCATTGAGGAGCGAGCCGGTCGCGTGGTCGCAGCAATTGAGGATCCCAACCCGCAGGTTGCCGGCAAGGGCATCGAGATGTTGCGGCAGGCGGGCATTCCGGTTGACTGCGGCGTGTGTCGCGATGAAGCCTACGAATCCAATATTGGTTTCTTTACCCGCATGAAGACGGGCAAGCCCTGGGTTCGCCTTAAGACGGCTGTGACACTTGACGGACGCACGGCGTTATTTAACGGTGCAAGCCGTTGGATCACGAGTGAAGAGGCTCGACGTCGCGGCCGCCTTTGGAGGGCGCGCGCACAGGGGATTCTCACCGGCATTGGTACGATTCTTGCGGACAATCCTCAGATGAGCGTACGCGAAGAAAAATTGCCGAGTCCGGTCAAATTTGTGGCTGACAGTCAGGCACTGACGCCGGTGACCTTCAACATCTTGCAAGGTCAGCCCACGACGATTTTTGTCAGCCGGAAAGCGCCTCAGTCGCGCGTTGAAGCCCTGCGGGCCGCAGGTGCGATCGTCAAGTGCGTCGGCGGCAACGACGAGCTGGATTTGGAAGAGGTCATACGTCAGATCGGAGCAGCCGAAATCAATGAACTGCATGTCGAGGCGGGAGCCACTCTTTCGGGAGCTCTTCTGCGGGACGATTTGGTCGATGAGATCGTTTGCTATCTGGCTCCGGCTGTGATGGGTGATGGGATGCCCTTTGCCAAGCTCGGCCCCTTCAAGCAAATGAGTGAGGTGCTGCGCGGAAAGTTTGTGAGCGTGGAAAAAGTCGGTGACGATCTTGAAGTCGTACTCAGAAAAAATTAACTGCAACTGCGGCAGGCCCCGACAACGGAGTGCCGCTTTTTAGGAAAAAAAGAAAATATGTTTACCGGAATTATTCAGGCCATCGGCAAGGTGCGTGAACCCGAAAAGCTTGGCAACGGCGTTCGTCTGACGATTGTTACGCCCGAGGATTTTCATCTCGAAGAAGTGCGCGTGGGCGACTCGATTGCTGTTAACGGTGCCTGCATGACGGTTGTCAACATCGAAGGGAAGTCTTTTCAGATTGACGTGAGCGCCGAGAGTCTTTCCAAGACCTGCGGGCTGGATACTTTCGGTGAAGTCAACCTTGAAAAAGCAATGCGTCTGGGCGATCGCGTCGACGGCCATCTGGTGAGCGGGCACGTTGACGGCGTGGGCCAAGTCGAATCCATGACCAAGATCGCTGAAAGCTACAAGCTCGTGATTCGCGCTCCCTTGAAGCTTTCGCCCTACTTGGCCTACAAGGGGTCGGTGGCGGTCAACGGTGTGTCGCTTACCGTCAACGAAGTCGAAGACACGGCCATGGGGGCGCTCATCAGCATCAATCTCATTCCTCACACCGTTGAAGTGACGACGCTCAAGCACCTCAAGGCACAGGATTGGGTCAATTTGGAAATCGATACGATCGCGCGCTATGTCGAGCGCATGATCAAGCTTCGCGAAGACGAAGGCGACGATCTGTTCTGATCGAAAGCGGCGCGAAAGGAAGGGTATTCGATGGCGTTGCTTTTTACGCCTTTAAAGATGGGGGCGCAGACGTTGCCTAACCGCATTTGCGTGCCTCCGATGTGTTGCTGTCTGGCTCGTGAAGGAGTGGGCAGTGACGAACTCATTGCGCACTACGAGAAGCTTGCCGCTTCCGGAGCGGGATTGGTGGTCATTGAGGCAACGGCTGTTCGTGCCGACGGACGTATCACCACGCGATGTCTGGGGCTTTACAACGACGAGCAGGAGCGATTTTTCAAAAGGCTTCTCAAGGCTTGCCGTGCCGTGGCTCCCGCCGAGACCAAGTTCTTCCTTCAGCTTTCGCATTGCGGTCGTAAAGGCAGTCGCAAAGATCCCAAAACGGGGCATGGGACACTGTTACCCGAGGAGGGCGGCTTTGCGTTGATGGCGCCTTCGGCCGTTGCCTATACGCCGCAGGCGCCGATGCCTCGTGAGATGACCGAAGCCGATATTGACCGGATGCTGCAAGCTTTTGAAGCGGCTGCGCACCGCGCAGCCCGTGTGGGCTTTGACGGCATCCAGATCCATGCCGCACACGGCTACCTCGTTCACCAGTTCCTCTCGCCTGTGACCAATCGTCGCACAGATAACTGGGGCGGCTCGCTTCAAAACCGGCAGCGCTTTGCGCTGGAGGTTGTCAAGGCCGTTCAAAGGGGGGCCCCCGAGCTTGACGTCATGGTTCGTCTTTCGGCTTGCGACTGGATGCCAAACGGAGCCGGCGAGGAACAGGCTTTGTCCCTGGCCTGCGCGCTTGCCGCACTCAATATTTGTGCCGTTGACGTTTCCTCGGGGGGCATTGATCCCGCACAGCAGCCGCCGGCGTCGCTCACCGCGGCGCATACGTTGTTTGCGCACCACATCAAAGAGAAGGCTCGGATTGTGACTTTCACGAGCGGCGGCATCGTCGAGCCGCTTCAGGCCGAAGAGATCTTGCGCTCGCAGGATGCCGATGCCGTTTGCATCGGACGCGAAATGATTAAAAACCCGAGTTGGGTGTGGGCCGCTGCGCAAAGCTTGGGCAACCCGGTGCAAACGCCCGTGTTTGCCGCGGCGTTTTAGGCTTCAGGCTCTTTCCAGAGTCCTTTATCCTTGAGCGTTGCCTCGGCTACATCCATCGTGCGCAGAATACGGTAGCGTGCGACAGCTCCGATGATCATGCCGATGGCACACAAGAGAAGCGCTTGAGAGAGCGGCATCAAAACGGCGGGAGAATCGGGCTTGAACTGCGCAATGAGCGTCAGTCCGAAGGCGACAAAGCAGTAGAGAACGCGGCGACGGAAATCGGCTTTGCAGACTTCTTCGTCAGGGTTTAGGTCCTGAGCCTTGAGCAGGCGCGCCAGACAAGCTTGGGCGGGGACGGCGCGGGCAATTTCATTGGGGCTTGTATCTTTTGCACAAACCGCTAAAATGGCGCGCCCGCGTGTTGCGTTTCGATCGAACGTCCAGAAATAGACGGGAAGATAGAGGCGCACTGCCTGCACGATCGTGTAGAGTGCGGCAAAAATGAGCAGGCCGGTGGTGACCCAGGCGGGAATCGAAGGCATGTTTGTTTTTGAAGTTCAGAGTGTCGTTGGGCCAAAGTATAAGAGTTTGTTCTGTGCTCTGACCAAACGGCAATCCGAAATCGTTTTGTTAAAAAACGGTGTTTCCGCGGCGATTTTTTCCGGAGAAAGGTAAAATCGTCTGTTATTGAAGAATTTTTGTTTGCATTCGCAAACAAACCACTGCAGAGGCTGGAAAGTCAGATATGACCGTGAAGACCTTCAAAGGGGAGCTTGATGGCTCCGAAATGAACATCGGCATTGTTGTTTCGCGTTTTAACGAGTATGCCGGCAAAGAAGAACTGGATGCTTGCCTTGAAGAGCTCAAGGTGCTCGGCGTTCAGGAAGATTGCATCAGCGTGGTGTCGGTTCCCGGTGCCCTGGAAATTCCTTTTGCGCTTCAAATGATGGCCGAAAGTGAAGAGTTTGACGCTCTGATCGCTCTGGGTGCCGTGATTCGCGGTGAAACCTATCACTTCGAAATCGTGGCCGACACATCTTCTGCCGAAATTGCTCGCGTGAGCCGTGAATACGACATTCCGGTTGCAAACGGTGTCCTCACGACCTATGACGATGAGCAGTGCAAGGCTCGTACTCACATGAAAGGTAAGGACTGCGCACGTTGTGCCGTTGAAATGGTCAATTTGCAGACGAGCCTTTACGAAAACTTTTATAGCTCCGATTGGGAAAAGTTCGGCGATGACGACGACGAGATCCTGGCGGACGACATCGAAAAACATGACGGAAAGTGCTAATTTGCGGTCTCGCTTGAGCCTGGGGCCTCGTCGCAAAGCCCGTGAGTTTGCGCTCTTGGGTGTGTACGAGTCGCTGATCAATGAATCGGCTGATTTTGCGGCAATTGACGCTAATCTGCTCAGTGTTATCACCGATGAAGGCAGCCCTGTTGCCGGATGCGATCTCAGCTCGGAAGACTTCGATCACTGCGATCAGGAGTTTTACCGTGACATCCTTGACGGAGTGATCAAGGGCAAGGGAGAGCTTCTCGAGACACTCTCTCGTCATCTTGACCGCGACCCGCAACGTTTGTCTGTGGTGGAGCGCGCCTGTCTGATGATCGGTACGTGGGAAATGAAGAATTGCCCGCAGATTCCCTATCGCGTCGTGATTAACGAAGCGGTGGAATTGTGCAAAGTCTTCGGTGCCGATCGAGGCTATAAGCTCGTCAACGGCGTGCTTGACAAGGTCGCAAGCGAACTGCGTCCCGCTGAACACGAGGCTTAAGGCTGAGGCTGTCGAAAACAGCACACCGCAAAAGGTGCGGCTTTGAAAGAGAAAGTTTCTCTTTCGGCCGTGCCTTTTTTGTTTTTTGCGCCAAAATAGGCTTTGTTGTCGGACAACAGGAGGTTGAAAGAATCCTATGGCTCAAAACGGCGAATTTCAGATTATCGAGCGCTTTTTTACGCATGAAAACTTCGGCGCCTGGGAAAGCAAGGGCGTAGGCGACGATTGCGCCATTATCGACATGCCGGCAGGTCGCATTGCCGTGACGGCCGATATGATGGCCATTGGCACGCATTTTCTTCCCACGCAGCGACCGGAAGACATCGGCTACAAGGCTCTGGCCGTGAATTTGTCGGATTTGGCGGCCGCCGGCGCTATTCCGCGTGCGTTTTTTCTCACGATTGGACTGCCTGCACGAGATGATGCCTGGTTAGCGGGCTTCACCAAAGGCATGACGGAACTGTCTCGACAGGCGGGTTGTCCGCTGCTCGGAGGGGACACGACGCGAACGGCTAAGGTTGGGGATATTCATGCTCCGGTGACGATTTCGATCACAGCGATGGGCGAGTTGCCGCAAAGCATGGGTCTTACTCGATCTGGAGCTCGCCCCGGTGACGATATTTGGGTGTCCGGCTGTGTGGGCGGGGCCTGGGCGGCACTGATGCATCGCTGGGGCAAACTCACTCTCGACGCACGCGTTTTCCCGGCAGCGGCACTTGCCATGGATCGACCGAATCCCCGTAATGCACTCGGGACCGCGCTTCTGAGTTCGGCGACGGCCTGTGCGGATATTTCCGACGGCTTGGCGCAAGACTTGGGGCATATTCTGGAGCGAAGCGGCGTGGACGCTGATGTGCTGTGGGACGCTGTGCCCAAGCACCCGGCCTTGGCGGCACTGTCGCAGGAGCAGCAAGTCGAAGCGGCCATGAGCGGCGGCGACGATTACGAACTTGTCTTCACGGCACCGGCTGATAAGCGCGGTTTGATTGAACAGGCTTCGATTTCCGCGCTCACACCCGTAACCCGCATCGGCCGAATTGTCGAAAAGAAACCGAGCGGAGCGCCGCTTGCAATTCGTGATGCCTCTGGTCGACCGCTTTTCTTGCCGGTACAGGGATTCGATCATTTTGCGCAAAGTGCTGATTGAAAACGAAGAGCTTTTGCCGATGTTGTCAGAGAAATACAGTGCGGACAATCCTGCCTACAACGTGCGCCCCGGGTTGAAGTTTGCCTTCTCGCACCCGGCGCACGCAGTGGCGCTCTTTTTCGGTGCAGGCTGTCTGAGACCGGGGCCGGGTACGTGGGGAACGTTTGCCGGCGTGCTCGTCTGGGCGGTTTTGGTGCAGTTTTTAAGCTGGAAGACGCTCTCAGTATGTATTGCGGTTCTTTTTGTGCTCGGGGCGTTGGCTGCAGAGAAAACCTGCCGCGATCTCGGCGTACAGGATGCCGGTTGCGTGGTTGTCGACGAGGTGGTTGCGGTTTGGTTGGTGTGCCTGATGTTGCCGCAAAACGGTATTGCTTGGTGCGCTGCTTTTCTCGCGTTTCGACTTTTTGACATCGTGAAGCTGCCTCCGGCAAGTTGGGTGGATCGTCACATCCATAACGGCTGGGGGATCATGCTCGACGATTTGTTGGCGGGCGTCTGGGCTGCAGTGGTTTTGGTGGGAATTGATATGCTCTGCAATCGACTGTTTCCCGGTGCCAACCTTTTTCTCGGGGTCTTCTGATGGATTCATATGAACTGGCGCTTGAGCTCGGCCAGAAAGCCAAGCGGCGCGGTGTGACCGTGGCAACGGCTGAGAGTTGCACGGCGGGCGGTCTCGGCTTTGAAATCACAGCCGTTCCCGGATCAAGCGAGTGGTACGAACGCGGCTTTATCACGTATACGAACCGTGCTAAAGAAGAGATGCTTGGAGTGAAGGCCGAAACGCTTGCCGCGTTTGGTGCCGTCAGTTGCGAGACGGCCCGAGAGATGGCCTGCGGCGCTCTGGAACATTCCGGCGCACAACTTTCCGTGTCCATTACTGGGATTGCGGGGCCAGGCGGCGCTGTGCCAGGCAAGCCCGTGGGGACGGTGTGTTTTGGCGTGGCATTGAAGACAGACGGCAAGGCCACGGTGCAAACCTCCCGTATGCAGTTTGAGGGTAGCCGCGACGCTGTACGGCGTCAAAGTATTCGCTATGCGCTGCAATTGCTGTGCAAAGCACTCGGTGACAAGTGCTAACAACAGATTTGTCTGACCGCTCTCGGGAACAATGACGACGTGTGCCACAATGCAGATTCCGATGACTCGTTTCGAGATTTGATGGAATGGAACCTCTGACAAAAACAAAAAAAGAATCCTCTGCGGCGCTCGGCGCTTTCGATAGGCTTTTCAACGTGTGCCAGTTTCTGGGCCTGAGCGCCATTGCCATTGCGGCTATTGTCGGCTTCGGGACTGAGCTCTGGCGTATGGTGACGGCCGATACGATCGCCTTGGGCGACCTGCTCTTGCTCTTTCTTTATACCGAAGTGATGGTAATGGCGCGCGCGGCGCTTCACAGTCACCACGAACTTGCTATCGCAATGCCGATTGCCATTGCCATCGTGGCCATGGGGCGCTATATGGTTGTGAGTTCGGATCACAACGCGCTGCACCAGATGATGTACGCAGGCGCCATCTTCATTCTGGTGGCAGCGCTCTTTCTTTGGAAGATGCGCGTGCGCCTCACCGGTTGGTCGGCAGGCAAGGACGACGCTGACTAAGAAACACGCACATAAAACACGCGCACAAACTTCAGAGCCTGTGCGCGTTTTTTATGGGTAAGAACGAAACGATCAGAGTGTGACGTCGTGGGCGTTGCCGATCGTAAGGAAATGGCCGCCGGCGACGTAGTGAAGCGTACGGCAACTGTCGTTTCCCTCTGGGAAGTGCCAGTGTCCCTCGGAGAAGACGCGGGAATCAGCCCAGGCCGCTACGGCTTCGCCGATAAAGAGGTCGTGCTTTTTCTCGTTGTATTCGTTCGGAATCACTTTGAAAAGCACAGCACAGAGCACTCCTTCGACGGTGGGGATGTCGCAACCTTCGAACTTGAAAAGCTTAGCGCCGCTTTTTTCAATCTTGTCGGCTTCGTCGAACTTGCTCACCGAACCCAGGTAAAGCGTTTCGCGGGCAATTTCCAACGACGGCAGGGACAACATGAAGTAGCCGGTCTTGTCAATGAGCTTGCGCGTGTAGTGAACCGAGTCGATCACCGCGGTCGACAGGGCGGGCGTGGTGTTGAGCGGGCACACCCAAGTGGCGGGCATGACGTCGACATCGTTTCCATCGGCAGCCGACACCAATGAGGTGGCGCCCAAATTAAAGAGACGATAAACATCCTCCAGTTCCACCGGCTTGAAGTTTTGCATTTTTGTTCTCCCAAATGATGGAAATCAGCTCAAAGCTTTTTTCTTGGCTTCGCGGATGGCAATCATGGTCGCCTCAGCGGCCTTGGCAGCGGCCTGAGCGAAGTCTTCGCCGTTACCGGCAAAGATGACGGCGCGGCTCGAATTGATGATCATGCCGCGGCCGTGCGCGTCCAAACCGGCAGCTACGGCGGCGTTGACGTCGCCGCCCTGTGCGCCGATGCCGGGCACAAGCAGAGGCGTTTCAGGCGCAAGTTCACGTACGCGTGCGATTTCCGCAGGCTGCGTGGCGCCCACGACCAGCCCAACTTGACCGTTGACATTCCAGGGCCCCGAAGCCATCTTGGCAACGCGCTCATAGACCATGTCGCCGTCCTTGGTGACGAGCTCCTCAATGTCGGCGCCACCCGGGTTGGACGTGCGGCACAGCAGAATCACGCCGCGGCCTTCGTATTCGAAATAGGGTTCGACGGTATCAAAACCCATGTAGGGCGAAAGCGTTACGGCGTCGGCTTGGTAGCGCACGAAGGCTTCCTTGGCGTACTGCTTGGCTGTGGAACCGATGTCGCCGCGCTTGGCGTCGAGAATGACGGCAATGTCGGGGTGCTTTTCGTGAATGTATGCAATGACCTGTTCAAGCGTTTTTTCCAGACCTTCGCCTGCGAAGTAAGCGATCTGAGGCTTGAAGGCGCAGACGTACGGTGCTGTGGCGTCCACAATGGCACAGCAGAACTGCAGAACACCTTCGGCGTCTTTGGTCAGATGCGCGGGCAGACGTTTGAGATCGGGATCAAGTCCCACGCAGAGCAGGGAGTCAACGGCGTCGATTCGCTTGTTGAGTTTTTCGATGAACATGACGTTGCGTTTTCCTTCACAAAAAGAAAGGCAGAAAATGCCTTTCGAAAAAACCGGTTCTTTTCGAAGCTGAATCTTACCGCGACCGTTAGAGCGAATGGTTAGCAACAGGCAAAGACGAGACGTTTGGGCAAACACTGACACCATTTGCCTTATAGTTGCACAGAATTTTTGGGAGAAACAAACATGAGAAAAGAGCTCGCGGTCCTTGCTGCGGCAAGCCTTTTGGTCACGACAGCAACAGCCCAGGATTTGATGGGACAAAGTCCTGAAGCACAGGTCGTTGACGTGCCCGTTGTCCAGGGGCGAATCGACGCGATTTCCGGCGTTGTCTACAGTCAGGTTTTTGAAAGAGGCCGGAGTGTGCGCGGTCTCAAGATGACGCTTTTTGTTCCGCGTACGAAAGAAAAAAAACCGGCAGTGCTTTATTTCCCGGGAGGCGGGTTTACTTCGGCCGATCACGAGAAGTTCTTGGAAATGCGCTATGCATTGGCTCGTGCCGGATACGTTGTCGCGGCCTGCGAGTATCGTGCCGTACCCAATAAATTCCCGGCATTGCTTGAAGACGCCAAGGCGGCGGTGCGCTGGATGCGCGCGCATGCCTCAGAATTCGGAGTGGACGCCAATCGCATTGGGCTGCTTGGTGACTCCGCCGGCGGCTACGTCGTACAGATGGCTGGTGCCACCAACGGCGAAAAAAACTGGGACGTGGGCGACTTTAAGGAGGTTTCGTCCGACGTGCAGGCGGTGGTATCGATCTACGGCATTTCCGATCTGACGACAATTGGGGAAGGGATCGGCAACGAGAACGTGCATGCGTCTGCTGCTGTGACGGAAGCATTGCTTCTCAACGGGCCGGCCTTTAAGGATTTTGCCGGCGCTTCCGTAAATGCCGATCCCCAAAAGGCGAAGGCGGCAAGTCCCATTGGTCATGTCGACGGAACGGAGCCGCCGTTTTTGCTGATGCACGGATCGGGCGACAAGGTGGTGAGTCCCTTGCAGAGCAAAAAAATGTTTGAAGCGCTCCAGAACAAGAAGGTAGAGGCCGAATACGTCCTCGTGCGCGGAGCCGAACACGGCGATTTGCCGTGGTACCAGCCCGGTGTGATCTCCCGTGTGGTGAACTTCTTTGACCGTCACCTGAAGCGAACGGAATAACGACAGTGATGCGAAACGACAGAAAAGAGTTTGAGATTTTGGCCCCGGCTGGTTCCCGTGAGGCGATGGCGGCTGCCGCTGCGGCAGGTGCCGACGCCGTGTATTTCGGGCTGGGGGCGCTTGATATGCGCAGTCTGGCAACCGGCGCCTTTGGCGAAGCCGATTTACCTGAGATCGCCGCATTTGCAAAAGATCACGATTTGAAAACGCGACTGACGGTCAATGCCGTGCTCTACGACGAGGATCTTTCAGCGGCTCGTCAAACGATGCTTGCCGCCAAGAAAGCGGGCATTGATGCGGTCATCTGCTCGGATGTGGCGGCGATGATGCTTGCGCACGAAGTGGGTATTCCCGTGCATCTTTCTACGCAGCTCAACATCGCCAATGTTGAAGCGCTGAAGTTTTATGCGCACTTCGCTGATGTCGCTGTTCTTGCTCGTGAATTGACGCTCGAGCAAACTGCAGCAATCACGAAAGCCATCGACGAGCAAAACATCAGCGGTCCTTCGGGCAAGCGCATCAAAATTGAGATTTTCTGTCATGGAGCGCTCTGCATCGCACAAAGCGGACGCTGTTTCATGAGTCTGCATACGCGGGGAAAAAGCGCCAATCGCGGGCAGTGCTTGCAGTCGTGCCGTCGCAAGTACTACATCAAGGACGCCGAGCGCGACATTGAGCTGCAGATTGATCCTCAGTACGTCATGAGCCCGAAGGACCTCAAAACAATCGGCTTTTTCGACAAGGTGGTCCAAAGCGGCGCGCGCATTTTCAAAATCGAAGGACGCGCCCGTTCGCCCGAGTACGTGCGCACGACCGTGCAGTGTTACAGCCAGGCACTGCAGGCGGTGCTTGACGGCGACTTTACGGCCGACAAGGTGGCCCGTTGGGATGAAAAGCTCGCGGAGGTCTTCAATGGTACCTGGGAGCGCAAACGCCTGAATTGGCATCTGGCTACGGTTCGCAGGCCACAATTACCAAACGTTTTGCTGGTAAGTGCATCAACTTTTTTAACAAAGCGTCCGTAGCGCAGTTTTTGGTGCAGGCTGACGGCTTTGACAAAGGAGCCCGACTGCTTGTCACAGGTCCCACAACTGGCGCAGTGGAATTTACAGCTGAAGAGATTTTCGACGACGATGGTCCTGTGGGACATGTGCTTAAAGGAGCGGCCGTGACGATCAAGGTTCCAGAGAAGGTTCGAGAAAACGATAAGCTGTATGTGTTGCTGCCCCGAGTATAAAAAGCAAAAGTCACCGCACATTTCTTGTAGCGGTGACCTTTTGCTTCACAATTGGAGACTACAAAATTTCGATTTCTCCTTTATCACAGTTGATACGAAGATTTTTTGACTCTTTGAGTTTTTCCATTGTTTCTTCGTCTACGTTGATCACGGTGATTACACGCTTATAGAACTCTCTGGCAATCAGCGGACCAGTCATCAAGACAGTATCAGTGCGGAGATTGACAATAGCCTTTGGAGCTTTTCCAATTCTTGTCAGCTCTAGCAATACAAGCCCTGCTCCAGATGAACCTTTTCCGTAAGGAAAGACATAGATCTTATCGGCGATAGATTCTCCGCAACAATCATTTAAAGCGTCACGGATGATTCCCGTTTTTGGATCGACGCCACCGATAAAACTGATGGGTTTTCGGGAAAATAAGACCTCGCCTTCAATATTGCCCTTGACAATAGGGGTGCATTTTAAGACATCCATGGCCGCTCCTTCCGAGTAAGCTTTCCATTAACCGCGGTTTCAACTAAGTCTTCAAGGCTGCCGTAGACCGGATAAATGCCGCTATAAGAGTAGCAATAAGAGCAGAATTTGCCGGAATTACTCATGAGGCCTTTGAATTTCCAGTAGTTCCAGGGAGTAACCATCGGGCAGCCGTCTGTGAAAATACGGACACCGCAACGGACAAGTTCGTCATATAGGCCGCAGTCTTTGATATGGCGCAGATTGGCGCGGCAGGTGTATGCCCAGAACTCAATGTTGGGATTGACCTTGCGACCATTGAACGCCTTGGCAAGGCGCACGCATTCGGCATATGACAAATGCGGACATCCCGTATTGATCATATTGATTTCAGAGGGATGTCCCGCACTCATTCTTTCGTAGGATTCACGAATGCGGTTGACATCGACCGTGACGATTTCTTCGGGTTTTTGGTTGTGGAAGGCCATTTCCCGAGTATGAGCTTCAGGAGTAAGTCCAATTAGGTGAAAAAGGCCGACACCACCTGAGGAGGCTGCCGTAGCACTGAAGCGCTTCAGTCCATCGATGGGAGCTGTTGTGGGTAACCCTTCCATTGCGCCAATGCGGTCACCTACAATTTCACCATGAACGTAGCCAAGCACATCCCAGATTGCATCGTCTTCAAACCACTCCGACCTCATTCCCTCTAGTTTGATTAAAACACGAGCACGACGATTTTCAGGAACATGCAGACCGCGATAGGGGACGCGACCGGTGAGACCAGCGCAAAGATCCAAAAGACCAGCATATCGCTCCGTTCGTGCTCCAATGACAGAGTTGACATAATTGGTAGCATTGGATTCAGCCCAGGCAACTTGCTCACCGAAGCGAGGGACAAATCCAGCATGATAGGGCGTGCAAGTAAAGGATCCGGCTGCGCCTAAGCCAGTATGTGCACGAGCGATGCGCTTATGAATTTCATAGAGTTCGGGCGACCAGCCTAATTCTTGCCATTTTTCCATATCCAAAAGAATGGCATTGAGCGAGGTCGGGACACGGAATTTTCCGCCGATTTCTAGCAGGTGCTCTGCAAATTCAACAGCAGCTAGACCTTCGAACCAGGCAGAGTCGTCGTGTACCATCGAAATGGAAACCATTTCTTCTGCACCATACAATTCGCCCAGATCTTTCATGACGGCCATACCGATGCGAGTGGCTTCGCCGTACTCGCCGTCAAGCATTCGTTTATCTTCGTCTGAGAGTTTCATAAGATGTCTCCTGAGAGGAGAGGGTGGTTGGTTCGGATATAAAAAGAAACAAGGCTTGTATTTTTATTTCCGAATTACGGAAATGTATTCCGTATATTGGAACAATAACCTTTATGGACTCGAAATTCAACTGCAAAAAATCAGTAGAAATACCGACGCAAATTTCTCTGAAGGAAATTTGCTAAGCAGTTGAAGAAGATTTGATTTGAAAAGGAAGATAACTGGGTAGAAAGAGTCCTCACAGACTCTCCCTCCCACATCGCACAGCCCCCGCGTTTTACCATGCACCCCGCCCGTTCACCGACGACTTCCACGCTTGTATGGGATCTAACCCTCATTTGACAAGGTTTCTCTCTCGGGTCTTCGGTTTC
>OOBT01000484.1_pt1 | contig 25281 bp, 26 predicted proteins | sample 1671551 | NCBI WGS metagenome assembly OOBT01 (sample SAMN06348168, study PRJEB24527) | human gut metagenome | reverse complement strand
TTCAGGATGCTTCTTGGAGAAAGAGCCGTTGCCCTTAGGAATTCCGGATCAGGGAATATTTGAACGAAATGATAATTTCATGCGGATTTATGCGCCGTATGGTATACTAAGACGAATGATTATTTTCAGATATAAGCTTGTTAAAGGGGGCTATTATGAGGTTTCTGGTTTGCGTAAAACAGGTTGTGGACACCTCCAAAATGGAAGTTGACCCGAATACGGGTCGTTTGAACAGGAATAATGCAAACAGCATTATCAACCCGCTGGACCTTCATGCATTGGAAGCGGCTCTCGCTCTTCGCGATCAGGTTGGCGGCACAGTAACGGTTCTGACGATGGGACCGCCGCAGGCTGAACATGTACTCCAGTATGCAGTTTCCATGGGTGCTGATGACGTATATCTGGCAACAGACCGCGCATTTGGCGGCGCTGATACGCTGGCTACGAGCTATACTCTGGCAGCAGCCATCCGCAAATTGGGCAGCTTTGACCTGATTTTCTGCGGACAGGAGTCCCTGGACAGCAACACGGCCCAGATCGGACCGGAAGTCGCTGCAACGCTCAGCATGCCTGATGTAAGCGGCGCTGTCGATATTTCTTATGAAAGAGAAGGATATATCACAGTCAGAAGACAGCTCTCTGATGAGGATGAAGTGCTCGAAATGAAGCTGCCGGCTCTCATTACCACGGCTGAATCGCTGAATCGTCCCCGCTATCCAAGCGTTTTGGGAATCATGAAGAAAGATCATGTTGAAATCCATAAACTGACATCTGCTGATCTGGATGTCGATCCTTCCCGCATCGGCCTTACAGGTTCTCCGACACGCGTAAAGCAGGTCCGTCCTGTCGTTCCGCCGAAGAAGGAAAACCTCCGCATTGAAGGAAAGACGACGGATGAAGCAGTTGATTTGCTCTGCACGGCTATGCAGAAAATACATGTTATTTAAGGAGGGCAGCTATGGATTTTTCTGATTATAAGGGCATTTATGTCGTTGGCGCCCTCTTTGATGGTCATATCCGCAAGTTTACCGGCGAATTCACAGGCGAAGCCAGAGCACTGGCAGACAAGAGCGGAGAAGAAGTATCCGTTGTTCTTCTGGGAAGCGATCTGAAAGATGATCCGCAGTCTCTCATTGCATTAGGCGCTGATCATGTGTACGTGATGGATGATCCGCTCCTTGTACATTATGACGGACAGGCTTACCAGAAGGTTCTTGTCAAATTCTTCAGGGAAAAGAAACCGAGCACAGTCATTTTCGGCGCAACACCGAAAGGACGCGATCTGGCACCGCGCATTGCCGCTGATCTTGTCTGCGGCGTAACCGCTGATGTCACTGAACTTGACATCGATCAGGATACGGGCCTTGTCATCTGCTCAAGACCGGCAATGTCAGGCAACATCCTGGCTGATATCATCAGCCCGGATTACCGTCCGCAGGTCTGCACGGTACGCCCTGGCATTTTCCGCTCGCCAGCTCCCGATGCTTCCAGAAAGGGCGAAGCTGTCCATGTCAAAGTGGAACTTGAACAATCTGACATCGGAACCATCCTTAAGGAAATCCTTAAGGGCGAGAAGGATGAACATCCGATTGAAACGGCAAAGGTCGTCGTGGCCGGCGGACGCGGTTTCCACAGCAAGGAAGAATGGGACAGGCTCTATGAGCTCTCTGAACTTCTTGGCGGAAGCGTTGGATGCAGCCGCCCGATCTGCGAACTTGGCTGGGAGCCTAAATCCCACCAGATCGGCCAGACCGGCAAGGGCGTAGCTCCCAAAGTATACTTTGCCTTCGGCATTTCCGGCGTCATGCAGCATATGTGCGCAGTCAATGCGGATATTATCATTGCTGTCAACAAAGACCCGAATGCGCCGATCATGGCTATGGCAGATTATGCCGTTGTAGCCGATATCAAGGAATTTATCCCGCGCTTCATCGATAAACTCAAGGAATTGAAAGCAGAAAAAGAATAATTGATGTTATAATAATAAAGAAACCAGTAATTATTTCTGTATGGAGGTGAAACGTATGGCAGATACCAAGACTACCATATACTACAACCACAATTTCTATTATGATTTTTCCAAAATTATCAGCGCTGACGACAGAGGACTCCAGTTCGGCGACGGCTGCTATGAATGGATTCGCATTTTCAATGGTCATCCATTTGCCCTGTCCTATCATACTGACCGCCTGTACCGTTCGATGAGACTCTTAGGCATCCGTCCTGTCACAGCACCGGATGAATTTACTGAAATTGCCGAAGTTGTCATTGATGAATCCGGAATCAAGGAAGGATTCATGAAGATTATCGTAACAAGAGGCACTGGTGAACATGATTTCACCATTCCGGCCAGAAACAAACTTCAGCCGAACGTTCTTGTGTACGCAAGACCGCTTGATGAAGCATCCATTGCAAAAGTTGAGGACGGCGTCACCTGCATTACAGCAGAAGATGACCGCGGACATCACTGCGATATCCTTTCCCTGAATCAGCTGGATAATATGATGGCAAGGGCAGAAGCACAGAAAAAAGGATCTTATGATACGATTTTCATTAAAGACGGACTTCTGACTGAAGCATCCCATTCCAATGTATGCATCGTCAAGGCAGGCGTCATCTGGACACCGGCTACCAATGAGCATATGATCCGCGGAATTACACGCTCCCTTGTCCTGACAAGGGTTGCTCCTACCGCAGGCGTAACATCCATTGATGATGCAGCCGATCCGGTCAAGCTCGAAGACATGATGAATGCTGAAGAAGTATTCCTGACCAATACACAGGACGGCATCGTTCCAGTTCTTTCCATTGACGGCAAGAAGATTGGAAGCGGCGAAGTGGGACCTGTTACCAGAAAGATTCAGGAACACTACGCACATCTGATGAAAGACGGACTCGCATAAAGGCTTGTTGATAAAACCGCGCGGCAATTAGGGCCGTGCGGTTTTTCATTGCAGGATCCTTTTAGGGAATTCATGCGGCTTTGGAATCTATGTTCTTAAAAACTATGAATCATCTGGCAGTTTAGTATATAATAAGAAGAACTGTCATTTGATTCGCGAAGGATGAATCTGTCCAGGAGAAAGAAACGGGGGACCATGAGGGTACTTGGCATTGATCCCGGAACCGGAAGATGCGGTTTCGGAGTCGTTGAGAAACGGGGAAACCAGATTATTCCCATTAACTACGGAGTCATTGAAACGTTCAAGGATCAAAGCGATCTGGAACGTCTGAATATCGTTTATGAAGGAATCGGAGAGCTCATTGCAACATACCGTCCTGAATTCATGGGCGTGGAAACTCTTTATTTCAATACGAATATCACGACCGGCATCAAGGTCGCGCAGGCAAGGGGCGTCATCCTTCTTGCAGGCTACCGGCAGAATGTGCCGATCATTCCCGTGACGCCGCTGCAGGTCAAGCAGCAGATGGCGGGATACGGCAGGGCGACAAAGAAGCAGGTCATTGAAATGGTCATGCGGATGATGAATATTACCAGGAAAATCGACCCTGATGATGCTGCCGATGCGCTCGCCATCGGACTTACAGCCATTTATCATGTGGAACACCGCAGTTTGTTTGAGAGGGAAAAATGATCGGATATATAAAAGGAATTGTTTCCGGATTTCCAAAAGATGCATGCTTTCTTGAAACCGGAGGGATTGGATACAGGATTTTCATCTCGGAAAGAACAAGATCTCTTCTCCATATCGGGGAAGAGGCAAGACTTCTGACATACATGGCTGTCCGCGAGGATGCTATACTCTTATATGGATTTCCGGAGCAGGATGAATATGATTTGTTCCTGATCCTGATTTCCGTTTCCAAGATAGGCCCCAAAGTGGCAATAGGCATCCTTTCTTCCATGACGCCGGATGCCTTTGTCCGCGCGATCGTATCAAGAAATGTGACAGCTCTTACGAAACTTCCGGGAATCGGAAAGAAAACAGCAGAGCGGCTGGTCGTCGAGCTGAAGGACAAGGTGGCAAATCTTGAAATGGAAGGTGTTTCAATGGATGGCGAAGATATCGCGGCAGCTGACAGCGGTCTTATAGGACAGGCATCGCTCGCCCTTTCCGGTCTCGGCTATTCCAGTGAGGAAGTGCTGCCTCTCCTTAAGAAACTGGCGCCCGATCATCCTGCGCTTTCAGATTTGATCGGCGCTGTGCTTCGTGAGTTTGGCAAAGCGCAGGGCTAGGGGAGATGAATCATGAAGAATAAATACATAAAAAGCCTAGGCGGAGAAAAGGATGAAGAGGTGCTTGGAAGCACAGGACGCATCGTTTCCACGGAAGAATCTTCCAAGGATGCCTGGCAGACGTCTCTCCGTCCTCAGCGTCTCGACGATTATATCGGGCAGACTGCCTTCAAGAACAATCTGAAGGTCTATATTGAAGCCGCCAAAGGGAGAGGCGAATCCCTGGACCATGTCCTTCTCTACGGGCCTCCGGGGCTCGGGAAGACGACCATGGCCAAAATCATTGCCAATGAGCTGGGCTCACAGTTCAAGGTGACAAGCGGCCCGGCGATTGCGCGTCCTGGCGAGCTTGCTGCCATTCTTACCACGCTGCAGGAACATGATGTCCTTTTCATTGATGAAATCCACCGGTTGAACAGGAGCGTCGAAGAAATCCTCTATTCTGCGATGGAAGACTTCGCGCTTGATCTGGTCATGGGAAAGGGGACGGGTGCGACATCTGTCCGCATCAACCTCGCTTCGTTCACGCTGATCGGTGCTACGACAAGACCGGGCTCTCTTTCAGCACCTTTGCGTGACCGCTTCCTGATCAATCATCATATGGAATTCTATGAACCGGATGAATTGAAGCACATCATCACCCGCGCGGCCGGTATTCTTAATATTGAAGAGAGCGGGGCGGCAGAGATTGCCCGTCGCTCAAGGGGGACGCCGCGTATCGCCAACAGGCTCCTGAAGAGGATCCGTGATTTTGCACAGATCAAAAACAGCGCCATTACAGCGGAAATCGCATCGGAAGCTATGGAAGCGCTCCATGTGGACGATATCGGTCTTGATGATCTGGACAATGAGATCCTGAAGTGCATCATTTACAAGTTCAACGGCGGTCCGGTCGGGGTGGATACGATTTCAGCCGCAGTCAGCGAGGAACGCAATACGATTGAAGATGTGTGCGAACCATACCTTATGCAGATCGGTTTCATCTCCCGTACGCCCCGCGGCAGGATTGCCATGAAAGCGGCTTACGACCATATCGGAGCCGTCTGGGATAAGAAACCGGAAGAGGTTCTCAGGGAGGAAGCAGATGGGGATCGGTAAGACACTTGTTATCCTTGGAATTATTTGTATTGCAGCCGGGCTGTTTTTCATGGCAGGCGGAAAGCTTTCTTTTCTGGGGCACCTTCCCGGCGATATTCATTTTTCCAAGGGCAATACGGATGTTTACTTCCCATGGGTATCCTGCCTTGTAGTCAGCATTGTTGGTACGGTTCTGTTGAACCTGTTTTTCAGAAGGTGAACGCTATGAGACGAAAAATCATTACGATTGCCCTGGCAGCGCTTATGGCAGCAAGTGCCGGCATCAGCGCAAAAGCCGAGGCGATTCCCATCCAGAGACGTCCTGTAACGATTACGCATATGTCAGTGCCGGCCGTGCCGGCTTCTCCTTCAGTAAAGAAAACGGCTTATCAAAATGAAAAGACCATTTCAAAAGCCGGATCAAAGACTGAAAAGGAAGAGAGAAAGGACGAGAAGCCTATAAGCACGAGTCCTTTGATTGAAGTAGGGCTCATTTCCGGATCTGAACTTCGCCTTGCCGGCGCTTCCGACTTTAATGCAAAAGCCGGGGGAAAGACCATCGGGAAGTACAAGACAGGCTCTGTCGTAGTCCTTACGAGAAAAGGCAGCAATGTGTATGTGAACGGCAAAAAAGCAGGCCGTGAGGTTCTTTTCGCGCCCGCGCGCAATGTGCCCGGTTTTCTTGTCAAGGGAAACAAGTACAGGGGAGATATGAAGGCTATTCCCTCAAGCTGGGGAAATGGAATCACGCTCATCAATGTGCTTCCCATGGAAGATTACCTGAAGGGCGTCGTACCAAGTGAAATCGTTCCATCCTGGAGAATGGATGCAATCAAGGCGCAGGCCGTTGCCGCGCGCACCTATGCGACGTACCACAGGAATGGATACCGGTCATCCGGCTACGATGTGACCGATGATACAAGGACTCAGGTCTACCGCGGCTTTTCAGCGGAAACAGCAGCTACAAACCGCGCAGTTTCCGAAACGGCCGGTGAAGTTGTCACCTATGCAGGAAAGCCGATCGATGCACTTTTCCATTCAAGCGGCGGCGGCTTTACCGAAAACAGCGAAAATGTATGGGGATCCGTCATTCCTTACTTAAGGGGCGTCAAGGAAGAATCAAGCACTTATCTCATGACACCATGGAAGAAAACAATGACGATGGCATCTTTTACCAAGAGCCTTGAAAATGCCGGATACAAGATCGGTGACCTGAAGAGCATCAAATTATCCCATCTGAAAAAAGGCGAGGCCAATCATTCTTCCGACAGGGGAATTTCCGGCCGGGTCAAGTCAGTTGTCTTTGTCGGCAAGAAGGGACGTGCGACCGTTTCAGGTGAAAGGCTGCAGAGGCTTTACGGCCTGGACAGCACGCTTTTCGATATTTCTGCCAAGGGAAAAGAACTGACGATTACAGGGTATGGATACGGACACGGGCTCGGGCTTTCCCAGTGGGGAGCCGAGGCAATGGCTGAAAAGCATGGCGACGGGAAAAATTATTATAAAACAATTTTGTCCCATTATTTTACAGGCACAAAAATAGAGAAGATTTATTGAATCGTGCCTTCAGCATAAAAATGCTGAAACAATCAATTATAAAGAAACGGGAGTTAGATTAAGCAATGAAATTAGAAGAATTCAATTACGATCTGCCAAAAGAATTAATTGCACAGGAACCGGCTGAACCAAGAGATTCCTGCCGTCTGATGATGCTCGATAAGAATACGGGAGAGTGGGAGCATCATGGATTCAGGGATATTCTGAACGAAATCCGCAAAGGAGATATTTTCGTATTCAACAACACAAAGGTTATTCCGGCCAGACTCTATGGCAAGAAAAAAGACACCGGCGGAAAAGTGGAAATGCTTCTCCTGACTCCTAAGGGAAATGATGTATGGGAAGTCCTTGTCAACCCGGGAAGAAAAGCACTTCCTGGAACGGAAATTGAATTTTCCGATGACTGTTACTGCAAGGTCCTTGACAAGACAGAATTCGGCGGACGCCTTGTAGAATTCCATTACAACGGCAATTTTGACAGCCTTCTTGACCAGATCGGTGAAATGCCGACTCCTCCTTACATCCATAAGAAGCTGGATAATAATGATGAATACCAGACCGTCTATGCCAAGTACAAGGGATCGGCCGCAGCCCCGACAGCAGGACTTCATTTCACGCCAGAACTGATGGAAGAAATGAAGAAAAAAGGAGCAGAACTCCTCTTTGTAACACTTCATGTCGGCATCGGTACTTTCCGTCCGGTATCGGAGGAGAATATTGAAGATCATGAGATGCATAAGGAATGGTACACCGTCAGCGAAGAAACGGCTGAGAAGATCAATAAAGCCAAAGAAGAAGGCAGAAGGATCATTGCCGTAGGCACGACGTCCGTCCGCACGCTGGAATCTGCCGGCCAGAGCGGAAAGCTCAAGAGTGGCAGCAACTGGACGCAGCTTTATATCTATCCGGGATACCAGTGGAAAATGGTCGATGCCATCGTCACCAACTTCCATCTCCCTGAATCCACACTCATTATGATGATGGCTTCCTTTGCAGGAAGAGAACATATCCTGGCCGCTTATGAAGAAGCTGTGCGCCAGAAATACCGTTTCTTCAGCTTTGGCGATGCCATGTTTATCAGATAAGGAACGATTCCATGGTAATTAATTACGAACTGATTGCAGAAGACAAGAAGACAGGGGCGCGCGCAGGGCTCCTTCATACGCCGCACGGGACGTTCAAGACACCGATGTTCATGCCGGTAGGAACGCAGGCGACGGTCAAGACAGTAACGCCTGAAGAACTGGAAGATATGGGAGCGCAGATCATTTTATCCAATACCTACCATCTTTTCCTCCGCCCGGGAACAGACCTTATCAGGGAAGCCGGCGGCCTTCATTCCTTCATGAACTGGCCGAAGGGCATCCTGACGGACAGCGGCGGATTCCAGGTATTCAGCCTTGGCGCTATGAGAAAAATCACTGAGGAAGGCGTCCATTTCCGTTCCTTCCTTGACGGCTCCAAACAGTTCCTGTCCCCTGAAGTATCCATCCATGCGCAGGAAGATCTCGGAAGCGATATCGCAATGGCATTTGATGAATGCATTCCTTATCCGGCCGATTACAAGTATGCGGACCAGTCCACGGCAAGAACGACCCGCTGGGCAGAAAGATGCATCAAGGCGCACACAAGGGAAGACCGCGGCATGTTCGGCATCGTGCAGGGCGGCATGTACAAGGATTTAAGAAAGAGAAGCGCACTGGAAATTTCCTCCATGCCCTTTGACGGCATAGCCATCGGCGGACTTTCTGTAGGCGAGCCGCATGACATCATGTACGATATCCTCGAATACACGACGCAGTGGCTTCCGACAAATAAAGCAAGATACCTCATGGGCGTAGGAACGCCGGACTGCCTTGTGGAAGGCGTGGCAAGAGGCATCGACATGTTCGACTGCGTATTCCCGACACGCGTGGCAAGAAACGGGATGGCCATGGTCCACAGCGGCCGCATGAACATGAAGAACAAGAAGTACGAAAGAGACTGGGCGCCGCTTGAGGAAGGATGCCACTGCTATACATGCACGCATTACAGCCGGGCGTATATCCGTCATTTGTACAAGTCCGAAGAGCTTCTGGCTTTCCGTCTGGTCACGATCCACAACCTGTACTTCCTTCTGCAGTTCATGACAGACATGCGCCAGTCGATCATTGACGGGAATTTCAGCGAATTCCGTGAGAATTTCATGAGCGGCTACAAAAGATAAAGAAATTAAAGACAGAGCCCGATTTGTTGTGGTAAAATAAACGATATGAGTTTACGGAGGTGAATGAATTGGAACAAGCGATGAACTTTTTGAGTTTAGTATGGCCTTTCCTGATCCTGATTGCCATTTTCTACTTTTTCATGTATCGTCCGCAGAAGAAGCTGCGCCTTGAAAGAGGAAGATTTTTGCTGTCCTTGAAGAGGGGAGACCATGTAGTTACTTCCGGCGGCGTGCACGGCGTGATCAAGGTTCTGCGTGATAAGTATGTAGAACTGGAAATTGCACCGAAGGTCGTCATCAAAGTTGAAAAATCTGCCATCCAGCATGGAGATGTCAAGCTGATTGATGAAGAATCTGCCAAGAAGGCAGTTGCCGACGGAACTGTGAAGACTGTACAGAATCCTGACGGCAGCGAAACTCAGATCGTTGAAGAAGTCGTTGAAGTAGATGATCCGAAAGATGCGGGCACAGAGGTCATTGAGGAAGTTGTCGAAGAAGACGCTAAATCTACTGAAAAGGCACCGGCGAAAGAGGAAAAGAAATGACAGAATCGAATCCTTCAATTTCCGAAAGGAAAAAGGGGCTTCGGCAGAAGATGCTCGCCATGAGGCGGGCTCTTTCTGCTAATGAAACGGAGAGCAGGAGTTCCTCTCTTAAAGAGAATATCCTTTCACTTCCGGAATACAAGAACGCGAAAAAGATCATGGCTTTCCTTGCCATGAAAGGGGAATCCAATCTGGACGGATTCATCAGGCAGGCTCTTCTTGATGGAAAAGAAGTCTACATTCCTGTGTGCCTTCCTGAGCGCCAGATGGAAGCAGGACGCCTGATTGATATGGAACACTTCGAAAAAGGGCCGCTGGGTCTTAGGAATCTTCCTGCCGGTTATGAAGTGACCAGTCCTGAATCGCTCGATCTGGTATTGATACCAGGACTTGCTGTCAGCCAGGAAGGAATCCGCCTCGGCATGGGTGCAGGATATTATGACAGATATCTTGCCCGCGTCCCGTTTGAGAAAAGAGTGGCAGCCCTGTGGGATTTCCAGGTGATTCCGGATATCCCGTCTGAACCGTTTGATCAGAAAATAGCGAAGATTGTAACCGACAAATCTGTCATCGTTACGAAAAGAGGTTGAAGTTTTGGAAAAGAAAAGTAAAAGCCCCGTGAGGAAGGGCGCTCTGCTTCGATTTTTCGTAGTCATTTTTGCGATTATCGGCATATTTGCATGTACCGTCGGATGGCTTGCCGGACATATCCGTCAGGGCCTTGACCTTCAGGGCGGGACCCATATTGTCATGCAGGCAGAAGATACAGATCAGAACAAGGTTACGCCGGAGGCCATTACCCAGGTCATCAACATCATGCAGAAGCGTGTCAATGAAATGGGTCTGACTGAACCAATCATCCAGCGTGAAGGCAGCAACCGTATCATCATTGAACTTCCGGGCGAGAAAGATCCGCAGAAGGCCATTGATACGATCGGCAAGACAGCCGTCCTGCAGTTCAAGGATGAAGAGGGAAATGTCCGCCTGACCGGCGAAGATTTGAAAGATGCCAAGGAACAGCTCGGCCAGAACAAGCAGCCGCTCGTATCCCTGAAATTCAGTGATGAAGGCGGAAAGAAGTTTGCTGACCTGACTGCTGCCAATGTCGGAAGACATATCGGCATTTATCTTGATGGTGAAATGCTGACCAATCCGGTCGTCAATGAAGCCATTACGGGCGGCGCAGCCGTCATTACCGGACAGAGAACACTTGAAGAAGCCAAAGATCTGGCTATCCTTCTTAGAAGCGGCGCACTGCCGGTCAAGATGTCTGTCCTTGAAGTAAGAACAGTAGGACCGTCCCTGGGACAAGATTCCAAAGACAAGTCCATCGTTGCATTTACAATCGGCCTCTCGCTTGTCGTACTGTTTATGCTGGCAGTTTACCGCATATCCGGATTTGTCGCTGATACAGCGCTTCTGGTATATGTACTGATTCTTTTAGGCGTTTTGTACCTGCTCCATGCGACACTGACGCTTCCAAGTATAGCGGGCGTCATATTGTCCATAGGTATGGCGGTGGATGCGAACGTCCTCATATTTGAACGATTCAAGGAAGAAATACAGGAAGGCAAGATTCTCCGCCTTGCTGTACAGGCAGGCTTCAAGAGAGCTTTCGTAACGATTTTCGATGCGAACATGACGGTCATCATTACGTCTGCCATCCTCTTCTTCCTGGGGAGTGCAACAGTCAAGGGCTTTGCATTGACACTGGGCCTTGGCGTTGCTGTATCCATGTTCACAGCCATCACCGTCAGCCGCACGCTCCTGATGCTCCTGATTGATGCCAACTGGATTCATAACCCCTGGTGGTTTGGCGGGGAAAGGGGGTATGACAGATAATGTTTAACAACTTTGATTTCATTTCCAAAAGAAAGATCTGGTTCTCTTTCTCAGGGATTCTGATCGTACTCTCCATCATTTCCATCGTTACCTTCGGTTTTAACTGGGGCATTGATTTTACCGGCGGCACCATCCTTGAACTGGGATTTGGCAAGCCGGTCACTGTCGAACAGGTCAGAGACGGTCTTCGCAAGGACGGTCTTGAGACGGCAGTCATCCAGCTTTCCGGCAAGAATGTTCAGGGCGAATCCGGTGATGATGTCATCATCAGGACAAAGAACCTGAGCCCGGAAGAAGCACAGACGGTCGTTTCTGATGTCAGCAGCGAAGTCGGACAGACAGAGCTCAAGCGTATGGAAACGGTCGGTGCTGTCATCGGTTCCGAAGTAACGAAGAATACACTGCTCAACGTACTCATTTCCTTCGGCGCAATGATCCTTTACATGTCGATCCGTTTCGAACACAGGATCGCGCTTTCAGCAATTGTCGCCATTACGCACGATATCCTGATGGTTCTGGGTATTTTTGCATTCTTCCATCTGGAAGTGGATGCATCGTTCCTGGCAGCAATCCTGACAGTTCTTGGTTATTCCATGAACGAATCTGTCGTCATATTCGACCGAATCCGTGAAGCGATGCATACGCATAAGCGTACGGACAGCTATGCTGTCCTGGCGAATGATTCCATTCACCAGACAATCCGCCGTTCGCTTTACACGCTGACAACGACACTCTTCTGCGTAGCTTCCCTTTATTTCTTCGGCGGGGATACGACAAAGAACTTTGCCCTGGTCATGCTGATCGGCTTCATTTCCGGCGCTTATTCCTCTGTCTGCGTGGCTACGTCCATCTGGGTTACCTGGAATGAACATATTTCAAGCGACAGAAACCGCAAGGCCAAGGAAACGAAAGAAGCAAAAACAGGAAAGAAACTTAAGGCAGCCAAAGCCTAGAGCTTCTTGTATGAAAAGAAGGGCGGAAGCCGGGCGCTTCCGCTTTTTTCTTACCTATCTGAATTTATATGCCTGAGGAGATTGAATCAGACGCTCATCAGGGATTGACTCGTGATATAATAAAACAATGGAAAATAAAATTATGAACACAGAGAAAACCGTATCATTCATTACTCTTGGCTGCAAGGTCAACCAGTATGACAGTGATGCCATGAGAACCCTCTTTGTTGACGGGGGATACAGCCAGGTAGAAGACGATAAGGATGCAGATGTATATGTCATCAACACCTGCTCCGTCACAAGCATCGGCGACAGGAAATCAAGGCAGATGGTGCGCCGCATCAGACGCCAGCACCCGGATGCTGTCATTGCCGTAGCCGGATGCTATGCACAGCTTGCACCGGAAGTCTTTGAGAAAATGGGAGACGTCGATGTCATCGTAGGTCTTCATAACCGTTCTCACATTGTGGAATATGTGGAAGAGGCCAGAGGCGCAGGCAAGCCTTTGAATGAAGTCGTCGACATCATGAAAGTCAACACGTTTGAAAACATGTTTGTCCGTCCCGAAGGGGAAGTGAAGACCAGAGCTTTCATCAAGGTACAGGAAGGCTGTGACAATTACTGCACATTCTGCATCATTCCCTATGCAAGAGGAAGGCTGAAATCTAGAAGGCAGGAAGACGCAGTCAAGGAAATCAGGAACCTGGTCGATACAGGCTACAGGGAAGTCGTCCTGACGGGAATCCACCTTGGAAACTACGGCAAGGATCTCCATGACGGCACGTCTCTTTCCAGCCTTGTATCAGAACTGGTCAAGATCCCGGATCTTCTCCGCATTCGTCTCGGCTCTATTGAATCCGTTGAACTTTCAGAAGAACTGATCGATATCATCAGGAATGAACCGAAGGTATGCCGTCATCTTCATCTTCCCATCCAGTCCGGATCAGACAGCGTCCTTCGCGGCATGAACCGTCATTACCGCCTGCCTGAATACAAGAGGCTCATTGCAGAACTTCGTGAAAAGATTCCGGGCCTTGCGCTCACGACCGACCTCATCGTCGGTTTCCCGGGAGAGACGGAGGAGCTGTTCCAGAAGACACTGGAAACGCTGAAGGAACTTAAATTCTCCGGAATCCATGTATTCCCGTATTCCAAGAGAACCGGAACACCGGCAGCGACAATGGATGACCAGATTCCGGAAGAGGTGATCAAGGAACGATTTGACCGTCTGCTGCATGAGGTTCAGACAATTTCTGCTGAGAAGGCGGGAAAACTTACAGGTCAGACACTTCCGGTATTAGTTGAGGAAGTGAACGGACAGGATGCATCTCTTGTCACCGGAAAACTGACTAATAATTCAACGGTACATTTCCCGGGAACGGCGGACATGATCGGAACGATCCAGAATGTTGTGCTTGAGGAATGTAAAGGATTCTATTACATTGGCAGACTTGCTTAATGATTCGTGAAAGCAGGATAAAAAAGGATGTATGCATATATAAAAGGAACATTAGAAGAGACAGGCGAAGATTATATCGTGGTCGAGGCTGGCGGGATCGGGTATCAGATCTTTACGACAGGTCAGACCTTTCAGTATCTTCCGTCCATGGGGGAAGAGGTAAAAGTTTATACTTATCTGCATGTGCGGGAGGATGCGATGATCTTATTTGGATTTCTCACCAAAGATGATCTGTTTGTGTTCAGACTCCTGCTTGGAGTGAGCGGGATCGGACCGAAGGGCGCACTTGCGGTACTCTCTGTCATGACGACAGATGACCTCCGGTTTGCTGTGCTTGGAGATGATGCAAAGGCAATCGCAAAAGCACCGGGTGTCGGAGCAAAGACGGCACAGCGTCTGATTCTGGAATTAAAAGATAAATTGAGCCTTGAGGATGCATTTGAGCAGAAACTGGCAAAGAATGATAACCCGGTCCAGAACAAAGCCAAAGGAGCAAAAAATGAGGCCATTGAGGCACTGGTTGCGCTGGGTTATTCCTCCTCAGAGGCATTAAAAGCATTAAACGGTATTGAGATTACAGATGATACCGATGTGGAAGACATCTTAAAGGCTGCATTGAAAAATATGGCTTTTATGTAAAAAAGGACAGGTAACATGGAAAAGAGAGTAATTTCCACTCAGGTTCAGGATGAGGATATTAAAATTGAAAAAAATCTAAGACCGCAGACGTTAGATGATTACATTGGACAGCAGAAAGCCAAGAAGAATTTAAAGGTTTACATTGAAGCGGCAAAACAGCGTGGAGAATCTTTGGATCATGTCCTGTTTTTTGGACCTCCGGGACTTGGCAAGACAACGTTGGCGGGCATTATTGCAAATGAGATGGGAACCCACATGAAGATCACTTCTGGACCTGCAATTGGAAAGCCGGGTGAGATGGCGGCAATCTTAAGCAATCTGCAGGAGGGAGATATTTTGTTCGTGGATGAGATCCATCGCCTGAACCGCCAGGTGGAAGAGGTGCTCTATCCGGCCATGGAGGATTACGTGATCGATATTATGATCGGAAAAGGGGCTACCGCACGTTCCATCCGTCTTGACCTTCCGAAGTTTACACTGGTAGGGGCAACGACAAGGGCAGGTCTTTTGTCTGCACCGCTCCGGGACAGGTTTGGTGTGATCCATCATCTTGAATTTTACACGGTGGATGAACTGAAAACCATTATTATCCATTCGTCAGAGAAGTTAGGCGTTGAGATTGACGAGGATGGAGCCTACGAGCTTGCAAGAAGATCAAGAGGAACACCGCGTCTCGCCAATCGTCTTTTAAAGCGTGTCAGAGATTTTGCAGAAGTGAAATATGACGGAAGGATCACAAAAGATGTTGCGTCTTTTGCGTTAGATCTTTTGGAAGTCGACAAGTTTGGTCTTGATCAGAATGACAGGAACATCCTGATGACAATTATTGAAAAGTTTCAGGGCGGACCGGTGGGACTGGACACACTGGCAGCTTCCATCGGGGAGGATTCCGGAACGATAGAAGATGTTTACGAGCCGTATCTTGTCCAGAACGGTTTTGTGATCCGAACACCAAAGGGCAGAATGGTAACAGATCTTGCCTATCAGCATTTTGGAATTGAAAAATAGTGCAAGTTGTTATTGCTTTTACAATATCTTGCTTATATAATATATAACATATACTATAGCTTGTACGTATATTGGAAAAGGCAAAAGCCTGCCGGGAGGAGATCGTTATGTCTGAGAAGTCCAGTGCTGAAGTGATCATTGGCGGTAAAGTTTATACTTTAAGCGGCTATGAAGGAGAAGAATATCTGCAGAAGGTAGCAGCTTATATCAACAATAAAATCAATGAGTTTGATTCCATGGAAGACTATCGGAGATTTCCGACGGATATGAAAGCAACTCTGTTACAGCTGAATATTGCGGATGATTATTTTAAGGCAAAAGCACAGGTGGAGAAGTTAGAACAGGATATTGAGATGAAGGATCGTGAGATTTACAATCTGAAGCATGATCTGATCTCAAACCAGATCAAAACCGAGAGCGATGAGAAGACTCTGACAGAATTGCAGGCTGAGAATAAAGAACTTCTGTTGAGCAAAGCCAAATTAGAGACTGCAAACAAAGAACTTCTGTTAAACAAAACAAAACTGGAGGCTTCTTTAGAGGATGCCCTGCTTGGAAAAGTTCCTGGTGCAAAGAAGCACGGAGAAGAAAAGAACGCAAAAAAAGAAGAATAGATACGGGGACGATTTTATCGTCCCTTTTTCCTTATAGACAATGTTCAGGTTTGAAAATAAACAGGTGAAAAGATGAAAAAAAATCAATTAGAATTATTAGCACCGGCCGGTTCGTATGATATTTTCAGGGCGGTACTAAATGCAGGGGCAGATGCTGTGTACGTAGGTGGCGGACAGTTCGGCGCCAGAGCGTATGCCAATAATTTTTCCGAGGAAGAACTGCTTCGTGCAATTGACGAAGCACATATACATGGAAAACAACTCTATCTTACCGTAAATACGCTGTTGAAAGAAGAAGAGTTAGAAGCGCAGTTATATGACTATCTGCGCCCATATTATGAGCAGGGATTAGATGCCGTGATCGTGCAGGATATGGGGGCTTTTCAGTTTATCCGTGAGTATTTTCCGAAAATGGATATTCACACAAGTACCCAGATGACTATCTGTAACCGTTATGGTGCGGAAATGATGAAAGAGCTTGGGGCGACAAGGGTCGTGACAGCGCGTGAGATGTCGTTTGCGGAGATTAAGGATATTGCAGATCATGTGGATATCGAGATCGAAAGTTTTGTGCATGGAGCATTGTGTTACTGTTATTCCGGACAGTGTCTGCTCAGCAGTATGCTTGGAGGCAGGAGCGGAAACCGCGGCAGATGTGCGCAGCCATGCAGGCTTCCCTATGAAGTTTACGATGCGAAGCGGAAAAAAATTGCCTGTGAGCCATTTGTGTTAAGCCCGAAAGATCTCTGCACAATCGAGGATATCCCAAAGCTTGCAGAGAGCGGTATTTTCTCGTTTAAAATCGAGGGCAGAATGAAACAGGCAGAATATGCTGCCGGTGTTGTGTCTGTCTATCGCAGATATATAGATCGATATTTCGAATATGGGGCGAAAGACTATCATGTATCCAAAGAGGATATGCAAAAGCTTTATGACTTTGGAAACCGGAGTGGTTTTACGAAGGGTTATTATGAGAAACATAATGGAAAAGATATGATCACGTTCCAGAAACCAAACCATGCAAAAGGAAATGAAGCGCTTCAGGAGAAAGTCAGGGAAGAGTTCTGTCGTGGTGAAATAAAAGAAAAAATCAATGGAAATTTAATATTATCCCAAGATTCGTCTGCTATACTGGACGTGACACTGGGAGATCTTCATTATACAGCAGGCGGTGATGTGGTACAGCCTGCATTAAAGCAGCCTTTGTCCATGGAAAAGGTACGCGAGAACATGGAGAAAACAGGAAACACGCCGTTTGAGTTTGAGAATCTTACCATTGCAATGAGGGATGCCATTTTCCTTCCGATGAAATCCTTAAACCAGCTCAGAAGAGATGCGTTAGAAGGACTGGAAAAGCTTTGTGTGGAACAGTTCCGCAGGGAGGTGGAACAGGTGGATCATGCCGGAATGAAGGCGCAGGAGAGTACAGCCGGTACACCAGAGAAATATTTGTCTGCCCTGGCAGAGCAGAGATGTCAGTTACAGCCGCTTTTAGAGTCAGAACTGGTTTCTGATATTTATCTGGATCAGAGCTGCTATTGCAGAAAGGACTTGTGGGAAGAAGTAAAAGAGGATGCTGCAAAAATTCATGAGGCTGGGAAAAAGGCATATTATGTGTTTCCATCTGTTTTTCGGAAAAATGCCTCAGATTTTTATCTGGGATCCCTGAAAAAACTGGACAGCTGTTCTTTGGATGGAGTGGTGGTGAAGAGTCTGGATGCAGTCTGGTTTGTACACAGGTATCTGCCGCAGATGCCAATGATCCTGGATCAGGGGCTATATACTTACAATCACAGAGCACAGGAAATATTGCGTGAATTTTGTCCGATCCGTATGACGGCGCCTTACGAATTAAACCGTGGTGAACTGAAAAAGAGGGATAATACAGACAGCGAGGTGGTACTTTATGGATATCTCCCGTTGATGACATCGGCGCAGTGTGTGCATGCCAATACCGGAAAATGCGATACGTCATCTGTAGTAACATATTTAAAAGACCGTTATGGAAAATTTTTCCCGGTCAAAAATAACTGTATGGAATGTTATAATACCATTTATAATACGACGCCACTGATGTTGTTTGGCTATGGGAAGGAGCTGCAAAAAGCAGATTTTTCCAGCTTCAGACTGAACTTTACGGTGGAGAGTGAGGAGAAAGTGCGGCAGATCCTTGCGATTTATGAGACTGTATTTTATGAGGGAAGAAAAAACCTCGCAGATGTGTACCAGGGGGAGTATACCAATGGTCATTATAAAAGAGGAGTAGAGTAAAACATGACGAATCTTATCATAGAAATATCAAAATATTTCATGATCTTTATGTTTGCTTTTTATACGTACGAGTGCTTTGCGGCATTTCGTCAGAAAATCAAACCGGAACAAAGAGAACATATTTTAAGCAGACAGTGCGCAGCGGTCTTTCTGATCCACTTTGATGCCTTTGCGGTGATCTATCTGGTGACGGAGGATATCAGTATACTGGTTTTTTATGCGGCGCAGGCGGTACTTCTGGCGATGATACAGACCTGTTATCAATTGTTTTACAGCAGATCATCGAGACTTTTGACGAACAATCTGTGCATGCTTTTGACGATCGGGTTTATCATGCTGACAAGGCTTTCTTTTGACAGCGCCAGAAAACAATATTTTATAGCACTGGTGTCGATGATATTTTCGCTCATCATCCCGGTATTGATCAACAGGGTTGGATTTGTGCGGAAATTATACTGGTTATTTGCAATCGTTGGGATCCTGGCGCTTTTGGTTGTGACGATCGCCGGAAATACAAGTTATGGAGCTAAAATTTCGCTCTCCATTGCAGGAATTTCGATCCAGCCGAGTGAGTTCGTAAAAATTTTATTTGTATTTTTTGTGGCGGGCATGTTATATCAGGATACTTCTTTTCAACGTGTGTGTGTGACAACGGTGATCGCTGCGATCCATGTGCTGATCCTTGTGGCATCCCGCGACCTCGGTGCAGCACTGTTGTTTTTCGTGACTTATGTGGTCATGCTTTATGTTGCAACGAAAAAACTGCTTTATTTTGCGGGCGGACTTGCCGCCGGAAGCGCAGCTTCTGTGGTGGCTTACCATCTTTTTTCCCATATCCGGGTGAGGGTGAGAGCATGGCAGAATCCGCTGGCATATATCGATAAGGAGGGATACCAGATCTCGCAGTCACTGTTTGCCATTGGAACAGGCGGATGGTTTGGAATGGGATTATATCAGGGTCTGCCGGATAAAATACCGGTCGTAAAACAGGATTTTATTTTTTCAGCAGTCTCAGAGGAACTTGGCGGTATTTTTGCACTGTGCCTGATCATGGTATGTTTTAGCTGCTTTCTGATGTTTTTAAATATTGCGATGCAGATGAAAGATCAGTTTTATAAACTTGTGGCACTCGGACTTGGAACGATTTATGCATTTCAGGTATTCCTGACAATCGGAGGCGTCACAAAGTTTATTCCGTCTACCGGAGTGACGCTTCCACTTGTGAGTTACGGAGGAAGTTCCCTGTTAAGTTCTATGATCATTTTTGCAGTGATTCAGGGATTGTATATTTTGAGACAGGATGAAGGAGAGATAAATGCGTCTAAAAGCAGGAAAAACAGACAAAACAGAAAAAAGACAACCGGATTCGAAAACGCAGACATCGAAAAACTCTCGTAAAAACAACCGGGAATTTACGGTCATTACCTATGCAGTTCTTGTACTTTTTGTCTGCATGATGGGATATTTTGCATATTTCCAGTTTGTAAAAAGTGAAGATTTTATCAATAGTCCTTATAATAAAAGACAGGATCTTTTTGCAAGGAAGGTGACGCGCGGCGAAATTATTTCTGCCGATGGCCGCATACTCGCAGAAACGATCACAGATACGGATGGGACCGAGACAAGATATTATCCGTATGCCAATATGTTTGCGCATGTCGTTGGTTTCTCTACCAACGGAAAGTCCGGACTGGAATCGATTGCTAATTTTAACCTGCTGCGCTCCCACACGATGACTTTGGAGAAAGTGGTCAATGAACTTCAGGGAGAGAAGAACATTGGTGACAATGTGGTGACAACGTTAAATTATGATCTGCAGGATACGGCATACGAGGCATTAGGAAAATATGATGGAGCCATTGTCGTGATGGAGCCATCGACCGGGAAAATACTTGCCATGGTGTCAAAACCGGATTACGATCCAAATAATATCGCAGAAGACTGGGATGAACTGACAGCAGAAGACAGTGAGAGCTCTGTGCTGCTAAACCGTGCGACGCAGGGACTTTATCCGCCGGGGTCTGTGTTTAAAATTTTTACGACATTGGAATATGTACATGAAAACAGTGATTATGAAGATTACTCCTTTGACTGCAATGGTAAATTCACAGAGGGGGATTCTGTCATTCACTGTTACAAAAACAAGCGACACGGACAGGAAGATCTGATCGGCTCATTTGCCGATTCCTGTAATTCTTCGTTTGCATCGTTAGGTCTTACTCTGAATCCGGATTCTTTTACAGAGCTGTGCGACAGCATGCTCTTTAATACGAGCCTTCCACTCAGGTTTGAATCCTCAAAGAGCAGTTTCTCGCTGGATGCGGATGCAGATGTGTCTACGGTGTTAGAGACGTCCATCGGGCAGGGAAAAACGCTGGTGACACCGATGCATATGGCGCTTGTTGTGTCAGCAATCGCCAATGACGGAGTGCTTATGAACCCTTATCTGATCGATCACACGGAAAATTATAATGGTATCGTGGTTGATGCATATGAACCGACAGAATATGGAACACTTTTGTCAACGGAGGATGCATCTTTAATGCAGACCTTCATGAGAGAAGTTGTGGAGGATGGAACCGGAGAACGTCTCTCGGGGCAGAGTTATACTGCCGCGGGAAAAACAGGAACGGCAGAGTTTTCAACGTCCTCAAAGGCTTCCCATGCATGGTTTGTGGGTTATGCCCACCGTGAGGACAAGGAAGATATCGCAGTTGCGGTTATCGTGGAGGATTCCGGATCAGGCAGTGAGTATGCAGTTCCAATCGCAAAAAAGATTTTTGATGCATATTATCAGTAAACGGGGCAGGAAAGATATTTCAGTATTGGTTGCATGAAAAAACGAAAAGTATTATACTTATAACAAAAAACCACATCAGGAGGTATTGCAATGATCGAGGCAACAAGTTGTGGTGGTGTGGTAATATTCCGTGGTAAGATACTTCTCTTATATAAGAATTATAAGAATAAGTACGAAGGCTGGGTGCTTCCAAAGGGAACAGTGGAACCCGGGGAAGAATTCAAAGATACCGCAGCAAGAGAGGTATTGGAGGAAACGGGCGTAGATGCATCCATAATCAAATATGTCGGGAAGAGCCAGTATAGCTTTACTGTGCCAGAAGATACGGTGGAGAAACAGGTACATTGGTATCTGATGATGGCAGACAGTTATTACAGCAAACCACAGCGTGAGGAATATTTTGTTGATTCCGGATATTACAAATATCATGAGGCTTACCATCTGCTCAAATTTGCGAATGAGAAGCAGATTTTAGAGAAAGCTTATAATGAATATCTGGAGTTGAAGAAAAACAATTTGTGGGGCAGCCACAAGTACTTTTAATGTGAGGATTCGCATGAAATGGTATGACGATTTATACGTAGGTGAGAGCATCGTACATAAGACAAATAAGATCAAATGGAAAATTCGTCATAATGCAGGGCAGATTAATATTTACGTGATCACTTTGGCATCAGGTGAGAAGAATTTATTAGATATCATTCCTTCGCATGAACTGCTGCAAAAGGGCTACCCGAAGAAGCAGTTATATGTCATTGGATTGGCAAAAGGATATGATGAGGCAGTGGAAGTCGCTGCGTCTGTGATCGATGAAGTTTACCGCCAGACCGGGGCATTTGAGGTGGCTTCATATCTCAGGGAAAAAAGGAGGAGAAAAGCAGAATGACCGCCGTGTTACTCACAATCTTAAAAATCATTGGGATTGTGCTGCTGGTGATTCTTGGAATCATGCTTTTTCTGCTGGCAGTCTTATTGTTTGTACCGGTACGTTATTCCGTGAAAGGAACAGTCGATAACAATATTACCGCAGAGGGCAAAATAAGCTGGTTATGTTCGATATTCCGATATGATTTTACGTTTCAGGAGCAGGAATTGAACGGCGAAGTCCGGATATTTGGCTTTCGTCCGAAGAAAAAAGAGAGAGTATCGGAAGAAGAGCTGGAGGAGGAAGCTGTTCCTGAAGTAAAAGACGGGGTGGAAGAGGTTGTTTCTGATCTTGTTTCCGCTGCCGGGGAAGAAGATAAATCGGAGAAAACTCCGATTAAGCCAGAGCAGGATCAAGAGGTAGATTCTCACAAGGGTAAGCAGAACAGAAAATCATCCGATAAAAATTCCCGACCATCCGGAAAAAATATTTTCATGCGGATGTGGGATAAAATAAAAAGCTTCATGAAAAAAATCAAGAATTTTTTCATTGGCATACAAAAGAGGCTGATCAGTTTCAAAGAGTTCGTGGTAAAAGTCAAAGAGATTGTGGCGGACACGAAAAATCAGTATGCTGTGAGGCGATTGTGGGAAGAATTATTATATCTGCTCAAACATTTTGGCTTTCGGAAAATCCATACAGAACTGACGTTTGCGCTGGCTGATCCGGCGCTTACCGGACAGGTGTTAGGTATTTTGTGCATGATGCCTTTTTTGTATCAGTATGACTTTCATATATTCCCTGATTTTGAGTCTGAATCATATTATATCAGGGGCAGTTATGATATGAAGGGCAGAATCCAATTGATCTTCCTGCTGATCACGTTTATTCGAATTGTGGCAGATAAGGATCTGAGGTGTTTTTTGAAAAAAATACTGGATAAGAGATAAACAGTTTCGGAAGAACGAAACGTTTATGCAGAGATCAGTAACGGTGAAGATACCGGACAGACAAAAACATAATATTTTATCATTACAAATAGAACAAAAATAGAAAGGTGGTAGTTACAATGGGAGACAATAGTTTTCATACAACAGTAGAATCCTTATTCAAGGGAATGGACAGTTTCATTACAACAAAAACGGTGGTAGGCGATGCAATCCATATCGGTGATACCATTATTTTACCATTGGTGGATGTTTCCTTTGGCGTGGCAGCCGGAGCGTTCAGCCAGGAGAAGAAAAATAACGGTGCCGGTGGTATGGGCGGAAAGATCACACCGAGTGCTGTGTTAGTCATTCAGAATGGCACAACCAAGCTTGTCAATATCAAGAATCAGGATGGTCTTACAAAAGTGCTTGATATGGTGCCGGACTTTGTGAACAAATTCACATCAAAAGGTGAGAAAGATAATATTGTGGAAGAATCAGAAGATGATTCGGCTGCAAAGAAAACAGCAGCAAAAGAGATGGAGCAGATCTTAAGTGATTCTGTCAATAAAGAGGAATAATTTTAATGGATTTTCAAACATTAGGTGTTTTGTTATATCGTACACGAGAGAAAAAACACTTAAGTTTATTGGATGTGTGCTCGGGGATTTGTTCGCAGTCGACTTTGTCGCGCGTTGAACAGGGAAGCAGGGAATTAGATTCGCTTACAAGTGAAATGCTGCTTGGCAGAATCGGACGTGAAGTTACACGCTTTGAATTGATTTTAAATGCGGAAGATTATTATCTGAATCAATTGCGAATTGAAATTAATGAGAATATTGAAGAAAAAAATTATATAAAGGCAAAAGAAAAAATTAATTTATACAGACAACATATGCCAGCAGAGGGAAAAGTACATGAACAATTTTGCTGTTATATGGAGTGCCGGATATTAATTGCTCAAAATGAAATAACAGAGAAACTTTCAGCATTGCTATTGCGGGCGATACTTTATACGATACCAGACTATTTATTGGAAAATTGTGTCAGCAGAAGGTTGTATAGTCCTGTTGAAATAGAATTGATTCGTATGCATATAACATATAATGACCGAAAATGCGAATGTAATGAAGTGGAATTATTTTTAATTATGGATTTTGTGACAGAGTTTTATAGTTTAAAACAACAGGAAAAAATAGAAATTCCACTTCTGGTAGATTGTGTAAAATATGAGATTGCATTAGAAAAATATAATAGGGCATTAGCATCAATAGAAAGAGCATTGGACATTATTTCAGTGGGTCGGAGTATGCAATATGTTGGCGAATTGCATTTCTTAAAAGCACAGGTGTTGAGTTGTGTCCAGAATAGTATAGATAAGAATCGTGAATGGCAAGATGAATGTAAAAGAGAATGTTTTATGGCATATGTTGTTTTTGGCGTTATGGGGAAGAAAGAAGAAAAAGAAGAAATCTACAAATACTGTTTGGAGAAATTAAATTGGCAAATTACAGAGCAAATGATGTTATCAGATTGACAAGAAAAGCAGTGGGACTTTCGCAGGAAGCTATAAGTGAGGGCATCTGCTCAGTGGAAACTTTTTCTAGAATTGAAAGAGGAAAAACGAAGATAAAGGGTGACACTTATAAAAAAATTATGGAGCGTCTGGAACGAAACACAGACAAGTTCTATGCAGTGTGTAGTGGGGAAGATGTTGATCTGCTGGATGATGTGGCTGCAATTGAAAATGCGATTGCAAAGTTTGATTATCAGCTTGCTGATTCGATTTTGGGGAATGTGAGGGAGAACATTGGAGATACACCGGAAAATAAACAGTATGTAGAGGGCATAAAAGCGATTATTGATCATGGGAATGGAAAAATAAGCGCTGAGACAGAAAAATTATATCTGGAGCATGCATTGATGCTGACAGTACCGGATTATAAAATTTTTTTACATAAAAGTTGTGCTGAAGTATATCCCTATACAGAGCATGAAATAATTATTCTTATGAATATTGCGGCATGTAATGCCAGAACAGGCAATCCGGAGGGCGAGATCCAAATTTATAATATGCTGTTGAAGTGTTTTCAGAATGGTTATATCAGTGGTGAAAAATGTATTCAATTAAAAATTACAATTTTACGTAATCTGGCATATGCATTAGGAAGAAAAGAAAAGTATCATGCTGCAATTAAAATGACTGAATGTGTAAAAAAATTGTCCTTAAAATATGATTATGGGTATAAATTATGTATCGCAATTAATGATATGAGCTGGATTTATAGAAATTTATATGAAAATGAATTACAAGAAGA
>OOBT01000467.1_pt1 | contig 25971 bp, 26 predicted proteins | sample 1671551 | NCBI WGS metagenome assembly OOBT01 (sample SAMN06348168, study PRJEB24527) | human gut metagenome | reverse complement strand
TCGTAGGCTGCATGATTGCATGCTTTGTGCCATATCGCCCATTGTTGAATGTAATTTATGGCTTGAATGGTTATCTCGGTTTTATCCTGGTAGCATTTATGATAGTTAATGATGTAAGATTGTGGTTAAATAGTAATAAATATAATTGAAGTATGGATAAATTTGATATTGAGCTTAAGAAGCATAAATTTATAACTTTTTCAGAGGATCATTATAATCCTTTGGGAGTATTACGTAGTTTAGGTGAAATGGGGTTACAGCCAATAGCTATATTGATAGCAGAAAAGCCATGCCTTGTTAATCATTGTAAATATATTCATAAGTTACACGTAGTAAATAATCGTGAAGAAGGGTTGAAAATACTGCTTTCAATGTATGGCAATGAAGAATTTAAGCCTTTTTTGTTTTGTAGTGATGATAAAACAACTAGTTTTCTAGATGCTCATTATGATGAATTAATAGATAAGTTTTATTTTTATAATGCAGGTGAAAAAGGGCGTATAACTTGGTTGCAAAATAAGGATAATATCACATCTATTGGAGCAGATGCGGGACTGGATGTGCCTAAAAAGGAGATTGTAGAAACAGGAATTCTTCCTAAATCTCTTAATTATCCTATAATTACTAAGGTTCTTGCTTCTACAATGGGTGCATGGAAAGGCGATGTTTACGTTTGTCAGAATGAAGATGAACTAAAGAATGCCTATAAGAAGATAAAATCTCCACAATTAATATTGCAAGAGTTTATCCATAAAAAAGGAGAATTTTGCATGGAAGGTTTTTCTGTGAATAATGGGCAGGATATTTGTTTGCCTTATTTATTTGATTATATTCGTTATTCTGAAAGTAGTTATGGTTATTATATGAATGTGATTCCTTTTGATGACTTCCCACTTTTAGAGAAAATTAAAGACTTATTCAAAAGAACTAAATTCAATGGAGTTTTTGAAATAGAGTTTATGAAAGGACCAGAAGGGGAAAAATATTTTCTCGAAATTAATCTTCGTGCTTCTACTTGGAATTATGCACCAACATTCGGTGGATGCAATTTGCCTTACTTATGGGCAAAAAGTACACTTCGAGGTTTTATAGATCGTAACGAAATAAAAATCCGAAAATTGCCTTTTACTGCAATGGTTGAGCCTTATGATATAGGCAATGTTAAACGAGGTAAAGTTGGAGTTTTTCAGTGGTTAAAAGAGTGGATGAGTACGGATTGTTATTATTTTTATAACTCAAAAGATAAGAGTCCATTTTTCTGTTTTATTTTAAATAAGTTGTTCAAATGAAATATTTTATAATTACAGTCGATACAGAAGGTGATAATTTGTGGGCATATAAGGGAGGTGAAATAGGCACGAAAAATGCGGAATATTTGCCACGATTCCAAAAAATGTGTGAGGCTTATAATTTCAAGCCTGTCTATCTTACCAATTATGAAATGATACAATCGGACTTATATTGTCAATTTGCTAAAGATGTAATAGCTCGTAATACAGCTGAGATAGGTATCCATTTACATGCTTGGAATAATCCTCCTCTATACGATTTGCCAAGAAACTTTGATCAAAATTCGTACCTGATTGAATATCCTTTAGACATTAGAAGACAAAAGTTTTCTTTGCTGTATAATTTGATAAAAGATAAAATAGGTATTGCGCCTGTGACTCATCGAGCAGGACGTTGGGTAATGGATGTTGATTATTTCAATATGTTGAATGAGTTTAACATCAAGGTTGATTGTTCTGTTACACCATTTGTATCATGGAAAAAAACTCCTGGTCAAATGTCGTTCTGTGGTTCTGATTATTCTAAGGCAAATCCCTATGCCCATAAAATAGGAGAGGTACTTGAAGTTCCAATGAGTGTTAGAAAGTTGCATTATCTTTTGGATGGGCGTCTTAAACATAAAATTAAAACTATGTTTTTTGGTAATTCCTTATGGTTGAGACCAGCAATGAGCTCTCTTAAAGAAATGAAGCACCTTATAGATGTTATTGACAAAGACGAAAATGCTGATTATTTGGAGTTTATGATACATTCTTCTGAAGTTATGCCAAATGGTAGTCCATATTTTATAACTCATGAAGATATTGAAAAAGAATATTCAACAATACAGAGTATTTTCGACTATGTAAAGTCTAAAGGATATTATGGAGTTACACTTTCTGAATATTATCAGTTAAAGAATCATTAAATATGGTTATTTTTCATTTGTATTATGATATGATAATGGCCGGTATCCAAACCATGTTGATTAATATTGCTAACGAGCAAGTACTTGCCGGCCACCAAGTAAAGATATTGATTTTAAATGATGCAGTAAATCAATCTTTATATAAATCTCTTAGCGACAAAGTTGAATTGGTAAACTTCGGCAAGAAAGTTAGAAGCAAAAATCCATATCCAATAGTAAAGATGAACGTGTATTTAATGACCCATCATTTTGACATATTGCACGTACATAATCCAAGATTGTCAAGAATGATATTTATTCCGATTCCTCAGAATAAAAAATGCTGTACTTTGCATTGTCTTTGCAATGGAAGATTGGATTCCGACTATTTATTCAAGTTTAATCATAACTTTGCCATATCGAAAGCAGTAAAACAAGATATATATGATAAATATAAAATTAATGCTATTACTGTTTATAATGGGATAGAAACATCTTGTTTTAAAAATAGTGGTACAAAGAAAAGTCAAACTGATGGCAAATTTCATATCCTTCAAGTTGGCAGACTTTATACAGAAGTAAAAGGTCAGGACTTAACTATAAAGGCTATTTCCTTATTGGAAAAAGATTTAAGGGAAAATGTAGTAGTTGATTTTATTGGCGATGATCAGAATCAAGGGTTGGAATCCTTAAAGCTATTGGTTAAAGAATTAGACCTTCAAAATCAAGTAAATTTTTTAGGTCTCCAGAAGCAGGCTTATGTAGCAAATCATATTTGTGAATATGATTTATATGTTCAGCCTTCTAGAAAAGAAGGTTTTGGCTTAACTGTAGCAGAAGCTATGGCTTCCAAGGTTCCTGTTCTAGTTTCTGATGTAGCAGGTCCGATGGATGTTATAGAGAATGGTACTTATGGCTTCTATTTCAAAAATGGTGAAGAACAGGATTATTCAAACAAACTTGCTGTAATCATGAAAATGAGCACACAAGATATTGATAGGCTTGTGGAAAAGGCCTATCGACGAGTTGCAGATAATTTTGATGTAAAAGTAACTGCAAATAATTATTTAATAGAGTATCAAAAGATTTTGGCAAATAGTTAATATGGTTATTTTAGGAATTTTAGATAGCACAGACATGTATGGAAAGGAGAGAGCTAACATGGAAGTGTATCATATATTACAAGAAAACGGTAGAAAAGTTATAGTGGGTTGTTCCGAAAATGCCACCCCAGCCATGAAGAAAGAATTGGATTCTTATAATAGCAAGACCTTTTCTTATCCTCGTGATTTAAAGGGTAGTTTTCGTATTCTAAAGTATCTAGTGAACTTCATTAAAATTCAGTTTCAAATGTCTTTTTGGCTAAAGAAACATAAGCCGGATTACGTCTTGGTTCCTACTGAATGGGCATTGACCTACCTGTTTTTGCCATTTTACTTCTCAAAATCAATTATTGTTTTTAGATGTGGCGATGATCCCTTAACCTATCGAAAAAAAAATAAATGGTTTACTGGTATCTATTCTATATTATGGAAAAAAATCATATTAAAGAGGGTAGATGTATTGGTATCTAATGCATTATACATACAGCGTAGAATGAAAGACTCTGGTAGGGTTGATAAAGGAAGAGATCAATTAATTTACAATTATCCTCCAATAAGAAAAAATATCAAAGATAATGTATTAAAGATTAATAAAAATGGAATAGTCTTTGGGTTTATTGGTAGAATCGTACCAGAGAAAGGAGTCAAAGAACTTCTTGAAGCTATGTCAATTCTACAGGTTAATGGAAAAAAAATGTCATTGCTTATTGCAGGCGACCCTTTGGTGGATAAACCTTATGCAGATGAATTATATTCTATTATCAAGAATAACAATCTTGAACAAAATGTTAATTTTGTAGGAAAGATTAACGATGTCGCTTCATTCTATAAGACATGTGATGTTATATGTATCCCTTCTATATACGAGGAGCCTATGGCAAATGTTGTAGCAGAATCTAAAAGTTATCATAAGCCTTGTATTATTTTTAATCAAGGTGGTATGCCGGAAATTGTAAAGGATAAGGTAACAGGTATGGTCGTTAATGAAGTATCTGTAGAAGGATTGTCAAATGCTATAGCTTATTATATTGATAATCCAAATGAAGTTCTTAAACAAGGTGAAGAGGCTTTTCTTTCAATTAAAAAGCTGAATTTGGATTATTCGCATTTTGTTGCTAAGTGGTTATCCGTTTTTCAGGAAAATTAAGGAATAAAACGTATGAAAATATATTCAAATATCAAATATATCTTTGTCGATTACTTTGACACAACTTGTTTTCGGCATATCCACTCATCACAGATTTATTTACAGTGGGCAAAAGTTTTGAAGACAAAGTTCCCTATATTAGCATCTCTTTCTGATGAAAAATTGGTGGAGATGAGACATAAGGCTCATCATATGAATGGAGAGCATTTTTATGAGAAGCCTTACCATCAAACAATGGAAGATTTGTACTCTCTGTTATCTGATCAAGTGAAATTGGCAGAAAGTTGTTCTTCATTTGTAGAGTCAAGCCTTAATATTGATGTAAGTGTTGAGATAGGATGCCAATATGGTAATCAAAAGATTATCTCAATGTTGAGAAAGGAGAAAGCAAAGGGAAAACAAATATTCTTGGTCTCCGATTTCTATCTTCCAATGGAAGCATATCATGACTTTCTTGTCAATCTCCAATGCGAGGACTTGTTTGATAAAGTTTATGTTTCAGAATCATTCAATAAGACTAAAGCTCATGGAGACTTGTATGACTATATCTTAAAAGAAAATAGTATAAAGGCAGATGAAGTAGTCATGATAGGTGATAGCACCCATTCTGATATGAAAATGGCAAGAGAGCACGGATTGCATTCTATTTGGTATTTTCCTCTTAGGCATAAACTCTGGACAAACTTTAGTAGATTGACAAAGAGAGATTTCTCTAATAGTCAATTAAAGAAGCGATTTCATGAACTCTTTCATCATTCTACATTTGCAGAATATGCAATACCACTTTATTATTTCTCTGGTAAATTAAGTGAGGAAATGAAGCCAAACATGGGGGGGCAAATTGAATTAAACTTCCTTGCTAGAGGTGGATTCTTTATGAAGAAAGCTTATGATGCATATCAGAAATTGGTAGTGCCATTATCAGAAATAATTAAGACTCATTATTTCTTAAATTCTAGAAAGGTTGTCTTTCTTGCAAAAGATGCCTATAAGAAAATAGATGGGTCAGACGAAACAGACTTTACATTACAAAAAGACTATCTTTTAGCTCATAGCGATCATGGTAAATTCTATATGGTAGATGAAGGTTGGTATAATCATTCTCAGCAGATGTTGACAGAGATGTTGAACATTGAAACATTTGGGTATTATATAGGTTCCTGTAGAAAGGAGAAGCTACAATATGATGATAGATGTCATCGTAAGGGACTTCTTTTTGAAATGAGAGATGATAACAAGACACTTTCTCCATTTTTTGGTATATTTTGTACTAATAGAAGCATGTATGAACAATTGCTTTCTGCTCCTCATGGCAGTGTTAGAAAGTATAAATCTTTGAAAGATGGAGAGGTGCAAGTCGAGGAAAAATATGAAGATAAAGAGAAGTATATATATGATACTTATACGAGAAAGTTGCAAGACTTGATGCTAGTGAATGTAAAGGGATTGACAGCTTGGAATATTGATAACCATATTTCACTTCGCTTATTGTCTCGCTTATTGTTGAAGTCTGCTCTATTCAATAGCAGAAAACGATGCCGATTCTTAAATGATTTGGATAGAAATATGGTTGACAATTTCGGTGGAAACCAAAGTTTTCAGGTAAAGGGCATCAAAGATGTAAGAATCAATGTTGTAGAATTGTTACTTCATCCAGCTAACTATCTCGGGATGCTGGCAAAGGTACAACGTAAGATTGTAGATAAATCTTACCTTATGCCACCTTATTATATATTAGCTTCTTTTGCATATTTCTATATTAGATTCCTTAATTTGTTTGAGAATGAAGATAAATGAATTATTATCCTTGATAAAGGAAGATTATCAAAGATATCTGAAACTTGAAAACAAAGAGTTTAAATGGGGCAAGTTTGTTGCGAGAATCTTTTTTAGTGAATCTTTTTCTATAACGTTTTGGTTTCGTATATGTTCATATTTGAATACTAAGGAGAATATATTTGTTAGACTTCTTTTGAAGCTAATGTCCTTTTGTTATCGAATGAATGAACATCATTTAGGCATAGAACTTCCTATAGGAACCAGAGTTATGGGTGGGGGTAAAATTTTGCCATTATGGAACGATTGTAATTAATGAAAACTCTATTATCGGTAAGAATGTAACTCTTCATCATGGCTGTACATTGGGCTGTATTTTTGAAGGTGCACATAAAGGTAGCCCTGTCTTGGGAAATCATGTTGTCATGTTTCCTGGACGCAAAGTCGTTGGTAATGTTCATATAGGAAATAATGTTGTTATAGCAGCAAATTCTGTTCTTACAAAAGATATACCTGATAATTGCATTGTTGGTGGTATACCAGCAAGGATTTTATCAGAAGATAGTAGTAGTTTTTTTATAGGTAGGAACAATGTTGTCTTTTGATAATCGATTATTTTATATGCATTGAGAATTATATTATGTATAACGATACGCAAATCATTATTATGGCTGGCGGCGTAGGTAGCCGCTTCTGGCCTATGTCAACCCCCGATTACCCAAAGCAGTTCATTGATGTGATGGGTGTCGGCCGTTCCCTCATTCAATTGACAGTAGATAGATTGAAGCCAATCTGTCCTGTCGAAAACATGTGGGTAGTGACAAACGAGAAATACATTAGCATTGTCAAGGAGCAAATCCCTGACATGCCAGTAGATAACATATTAGCAGAGCCGGAAGCTCGCAATACCGCTCCATGTATTGCTTATGCCTGTTGGAAAATCCAGAAGCAGCATCCTGATGCCAACATCGTGGTGACACCATCCGATGCCCTCGTCATCAATACTTCGGAGTATCAGCGAGTGCTCAGCAAGGCATTGAGCTATACTTCCGATAAGAACGCCATCGTTACCATCGGTATCAAGCCAAGCCGCCCGGAAACAGGCTATGGCTATATAGCCTCAGCAGAGCCAACATCAGTAGATGAAATCTACAAGGTTGAGGCTTTCAAGGAAAAGCCAAATCTGGGGACTGCTGAGCAATACCTTGCCGCTGGCAATTACTATTGGAATGCTGGAATCTTTGTATGGAACATTGATACCATCAGCAAGGCAATCCAAACCTTCCAGCCTCAGCTTGCCAGCATCATGAACGAGATGGCACCTTCTTTCTATACCGAACAGGAGAAAGAGGTAGTCGGCAAACTCTTCCCTACCTGCGAGAAGATAAGCATTGACTATGCTGTGATGGAGAAGTCGAAGGAAATCTATACCTTGCCAGCCGAGTTCGGCTGGAGCGACTTAGGCAGCTGGGGCAGTCTCCGAACCTTGCTTCCACAGGATGAGGCTGGCAATGCCAAGGTAGGCAAGGACATCCGTTTGTATGAATGCAAGAACTGTGTGGTTCATGCAGCCGATGAAAGCAAGGTGGTGGTTCAGGGCTTGGATGGCTATATCGTAGCCGAGAAGCACGGACAATTGCTTGTTTGCTCTTTGAAAGAGGAACAGAGAATTAAAGAGTTTGGGAAATAAGATAATTACAGATCTTTTATGGAATAGTTGGAGAGCTTCTTATTTTCGAAAAATGAACATATAAGACTTTAATTATATTGACAATTTTACAGTATGAAATTTGGTGATTTGAAAACTTCTTATGCGGTATGCATGCTTAGCTGTGGGGAATGTAGTAAAGGTTCAGGCTTCTTCGTCAAATATCAAGATAGAAATTATTTGGTAACAGACTATCATGTTGTATATGATAAGGACAAGGATCGATTTTATGGTGCAAATGTAACTGTTGCAGCGACTATACAAAACGATACTTTTGAAAGCTCTGTTGTTTTTAATTTGAATTTTGATGAAAATCGTGATAGAATAACATATTCTGAGAAAACCGATTTGTGGGCCGTTGAGTTGAATGGCGCTAATATGCAGAATCAACATGGACAAAGACCTATTCATATTGATCAGTTGAGCTATTTTGATGTTCAAAATGAGGAAATTCAAGAGAGATGGTGCCGTACTGTTTGCATCTATGGGTATCCTACGTCTTTGATGCCAGAGGCTCCATTTGAGATAAAGCCATTCTTTGCAAAAGGGGTTGTAAGTTCTTATGATACAGAAACTGGGCAGTTTGTTACGGACATTCCTGTGTACTATGGTAATAGTGGCTGTCCTGTTATTTTTGTAAATAATGATAATGAAGTCCATTTGATTGGTGTTGTTCAAAAGTTAATTCCTTTCAAGCTTGATTGGAAAAACAAGTATGAGACAAGTTTTATTCGTATGGATTGGCATAACTCTGGTTATTCAATTTGTATGGGAGTAAACAAATTATTAGAATTATTAGAAAGTGTATAAGCAACTATGATACCATTTAATCGAAATCCTCATTTTGTCACTCGTTTAAATCCTAAGTTTAATTCGAGAATAAACCCTAATTACAATTCTCTTATAAACCCAAGATTTAATTCTGCAATTAATCCTCGGTATAATTCTGCAATTAATCCACGTTTTAATTCAAAAATCAATCCGGAGTTTAATCGAAGTATTAATGTATTCCAAAATAGTGCTATTAATCCGAACATTAATCATAGGTTGAACCCCCAGTTTAATTCGCGAATTAATCCCTATGCCATTCCGAATTTTAGTTTCCCTGTTATATATGATTTTAGCAATGAAATGAAAGGGATGCTGATAAGTTTGGAATCTGTAAATGGCTTTCTTGTCTATGATGAAAAACTCATTCTCGTATCTTATGCGATTTCTAATGGAGAAGATGGCTATAATTTGTTTAATAAAGAATCGAATTGGACAGGGTATTTGGTTAAGACTGATATTGGCTATAATCAGTATACATTAGGTGATATTTGGTCGAAATTTATAGTGGTGTAAAGATTTAAACGTATTAGTTATGAAAGTTGCAATTATTCAATTATCAGACATTCATTTTTCTAATGAGAAAGATTTGATATGTTCTAGACATGAAGCATTTTGTCGCTCATGTAAATATCTTATCAATGAATGCTCAAAAGTTATTTTTGTGATAAGTGGTGATATTGCTAATTATGGAACTGAAGAACAATATGATTTGGCATATCATTGGTTGAAAAACTGTGAGATTTTTTGGAAGAAAGAATCTAGAATTCTACAGTCCTTTGATTATGTTGTAGTGCCAGGAAATCACGATTGTATGCTTTCTGATAGCAATCCTATTAGAGATTTGGTAATTAAGGAGATTCTCAAAAAAGATATAACTTCTGAGGACAAATATGTAGATCAGAGTCTGGATGTTCAAAGGCCATTTTGGGACTTTTACAAGAGACTTACTGGTTCTGAGATTTCTCCTGCAGTTTCATGGCAAGTAAACATAAGAATAAAGCTGGATTTAAAACTCTGTTTTCATTGCTACAATACGGCATTGCTTTCTCAGTTACATGAAGAACCAGGCAAATTGATGATACCAGAAAACTATTTCTTGGATGCTAAAGATACAGCAAATCAAGTTATAGTTTCAGTATTCCATCATAATACAGGCTGGCTTACTGCCGCAACAAACAACAATAACAAGAAAATGTTTGAAGAGCATTTGTACAAGACTTCCAGTATTGTGATGTGCGGACATGAACATCACCAAAAGAATATCGTTGTATCTGATTTGGAGAATTTTAAAGAATTGATATATCTAGAAAGTCCTGCATTGCAAGAAGGAAAGAAATCTGAGTATGACTTGCTTTTACTTGATACAGATACGGAAACTCTGACAAATCATCATTTTTACTTTAATGATGATAGTTACGGAGAATCTGTGTCAAATCCAAAGGTTTTGCCAAAGAGACAGATTGGAATAGGATTAAAGCCTGAATGGGTAAAATCAATATCTCAAATTTCAATACCTCTAAAACATGCAAGAAAGAATGACTTGACACTACAAGATATTTTTATATATCCGGATTTGGAGCCATTAGATGGTTTTGAGAATCGTTATGAGCAGTATATGGATAGTGAGCAAATTATATCTAATATAGATTCTACTAAGGTGCTGATTTTGGAGGGTGACAACCAGTCTGGTAAAACGTCTCTTTTAAATATGCTTTACCTTAGTTATTATAGAAAGGGTATATATCCGATTTTATTGCAAGGAAAAGACTTGAAACGTCCTGATTTAGCTACCTATGTAAAGAAAGAATACAAAAGACAGTATTTATCTAATGATTATTCCTTTGAAAAATATTTCCAACTTGATAAAGATAAAAGAGTATTACTGATAGACAATTTTGATTGTTCAGAATTAAATAATGCAGGTAAGTCTGCTTTGTTGGACAATGCATTAAACAACTTTGATAAAGTCATAGCAATAAATGGTCAGCAGCTTAATATTAAAAGTATGTTGATTCATACTTCCAATGAGAAAGATATTAAGCGCTATCGTATTGTATCTTTGGGATATAAGAAAAGGAATATGCTTATAGATAAATGGGTGAGATTGGGATTGGATGAGTATACCCTAGATCAAAAAGCCATATTTGACCAAGTAAAGCTGACTTTTGATCAACTAAATGGGCTTTTGGGGCAGCAACTGATTCCATCTTATCCTGTTTTTATTCTGTCGTTGTTACAAGGTTTAAATGCCTCTATTGATTTTGATGTGTCAAAAACATCTTATGGCTTTTGTTACAGCTCGTTGATAATGGCTTCTTTAATAAAAACGGGAACTGAGAAAAATAAGGTTAGTGGTGTATTAAAATATCTTGCTGATTTTGCTTTCTTCTTTTATAAATCTACGCCAAATGCAAAATGCTTTTCCAAGAAGGCTTTCTTTGATTTTTGGACACAATATGATAAAGAGTATAATCCTCCCTTCACTGCAACAGAATTGTTGCGTAGACTGTTGGAGGCTGATCTGTTACGCAAGTTAGATAACGAAAGTTTTACTTTTTCTTATAAATATATATTCTATTTTCTGGTGGCTCAAAAAATCTCGGAACTTGTAAATTCTGGGGAAGATGATGGAATTGTAAAACGATTATGTGAAAATCTACACAAGGAAAGAGAGGCAAATATTCTCATATTCTTGGTTTATCATAATGGAGTTGATAAACAGATGGATGAATTGAAGTTTGCTAGTTGGTTGCCATTTGAGGATTATGAACCTATAACTTTAAATAAAGAGGACCCTTTGTTCATAGACCTAAATGATATCGTGGATAACATTAAGGCTAAGGTGTTGCGCAATGATGTTGATCCTCTGGAAGAACGCCAAAAACAATTAGAATCCAAGGACAAAATTGCTAGAAGTGATGCCAAGCCTAGCTTGCCTACGGAAACGGACTTTGAGCAAAATAAGGATTTAAGAGACATCAATAATACATTTAAGATAATTAAAATATTGGGACAGATCGTTAAAAATCAGAAGGAGACAATGAAAAAAGACGATTTGAATCAATTAATAGAAGTTTCATATAATGTATGTTTCCGTTCGATTGCTTTTTTCAACAAGATGGTGGATGATTGCAAGGGAGATATTGTATCCTATTTTACAGAACAAAATAAGGAAAAAGGAAAACTGGATTCTAAAGAGATTAAAGATAGAGTTTGGAAATTCTTACATATGATGCTGTATCGTCAATGCTTGATGGCGTTTGGAAGTTTGTCGCATGCTATAGGTACGAATGATATGGAAGGTATATATGACGATATTGCTGATAAGATAGGTTCTCCAGCTGCTAAAATCATAACTTTTACCATAAAGACGATTTATGGTAAAATGAGATTGGCAGATTTGCAGGATATTGTAAATGAATATAAGGATAATCCTGTTGTCCTTGAAATTATAAAGGCACGTGTTATCAGTTATGTGTATAATAATTATGTTGATTTTAGTACAAGACAAAAAATCGGTCAGCTTTGTAAATTGAGGTTGGTTGATAATACGGGTATAAATCAGAAAAAGTTATACAATAGAGACTAGTTTATATGGAAACAGTTAAAGTATTAAATATAGATATTCAGAACATTACTCGTCAGGAACTCTTGGAGAACCTGAAGGAGGGTGTTCTTGTGACTCCTAATCTTGACCATCTGATTAAGCTTCAGAAGGACAAGGAGTTTTATGATGTGTATCAGAAGTCGGAATGGGTGGTATGTGACAGTAAGATCCTCTACCTGTTCGGTAAGTTGTTGAAGACTCCAATCAAGGAAGCGATTCCGGGTTCCAGCTTCTTTACTTCTTATTATATGTATCATAAGGATGATGCAGACTGTAAGATTTTCTTGCTTGGTGCTAAGGAGGGTATTGCTGTTAAGGCCATGGAGCGCATTAATGAGAAGGTAGGGCGCCAGATGGTGGTAGGTGCTCATTCTCCTTCTTTTGGCTTCGAGAAGCATGAGGAAGAATGCGAGGAGTTGGTTCGCATCGTGAACGAGAGTGGTGCGAATGTACTGCTCGTTGGTGTGGGTGCTCCTAAACAGGAGAAGTGGATTATGAAGTATCGTGATAAGATGCCTGGAGTAAAGGTGTTCATGGCTCTGGGTGCTACCATTGACTTCGAGGCAGGAACTTTGAAACGTGCGCCTAAGATTTGGCAGAAAATCGGTATGGAGTGGTTGTATCGTTGCATGAAGGAGCCAAAGCGCCTCTTCAAACGTTACTTCGTGGATGATATGCAGTTCTTCTATTACTTCGGTAAGCAGCTCTTGGGTATATACAAGGATCCTTTTCGAAAAAAGTAGGATTACTTTCTTCGGAAGAACTTACATAGCAAAGCTATCGGAAGAAGGATGATAGCTGCTATGTAGGATAATATGATGCGTATGGCTTGCTTCATGCGTGCAAAAGTACAGCTTTATGTTGAAACAACAAAAGATTTTCTTTGATTTCTTGCGATTCTGTATTGGTTCTGCCAAGGAGATACCTGGTTCTTTGAAGGAGGTGGATTGGAAGGAGCTATATGCTATCGCCAAGAAGCAGGCTTTGCTTTGTGTGCTGTTTCATGGTATCCAGCGGTTGCCAAAGGAGTTGGCACCAGAGCAGAAGCTACTGATGCAATGGATGGTGATGGCGGAAATGATTCGAAAGCAGAATATCAGACTGTTTCAGGATTCCGTGAAGGTTTGCCAAAACTTCGAGAACGAGGGCTTTGCTAACTGCATCTTGAAGGGGCAGGGGAATGCGTTGCTTTATCCTGACCCTTATATGCGTACTCCCGGGGACATCGATATCTATCTTTCGGGTGGTCGCAGGAAAATCATGAAGTATGTGGATCAAGTGTGTCCGAATCAGGTGATGCGTTATCACCATGTAGACTTCCCTGTGATGAAAACGGCAATAGAGGTGCATTTTACTCCTTCATATATGTTTTTCCCTATTCATAATAGCAGGATGCAGAAATGGTTTAAGGAGGTGATGGATTTGCAATGTTCGAATGTCGTTACATTACCAGATGGGTATGGGAAAATTACAGTGCCAACGACGAGCTTCAATGTCATATATATACTCTCTCATCTCTATCGTCATGTGTTCACTGAGGGTATTGGCTTACGTCAATTAATAGACTACTACTTTGTTCTAGTGAAGAGTGAAGAACGAAGAGTGAAGAATCTGACGGCATTGCAGCGTGAGCTGAAATATCTTGGTTTATGGAAGTTTGCTGGGGCTGTGATGTATGTGCTGCATGAAGCTTTGGGGTTACCTGAAGCGAAAATGATTGCACCTATTGATGTGAATGAAGGTCGTTTTTTGTTGGCTGAAATTATGCAAGGAGGCAATTTTGGTCAATATGACACTAGACTTGGAAGCAAGGAGAATGAAGGCAAACTTCATCGCTATCTCAGAATGAGTTTGCGCAACTTACGCTTCGTGAAGCATTATCCTACCGAGGCATTGAGCGAACCATTGTTCAGAACTTGGTTTGCCTTATGGAAGAAGATACATGGAATAAGATAATAGATATACGGGCGAACGGATCCCTCTCCCATTTTTTGAGCTACTTTTCGGTGATGGAGCCTAGTAGCCCGTTTTTATACAAATCGATTAAAATTGATATAATGAACGTAATAAAGACTGATATTGAAGGCATGCTCATCATTGAGCCTCGCCTTTTTAAAGATACTCGTGGCTATTTCTTTGAAAGCTTTAGCGAGCGAGAGTTTAAAGAGAAAGTAGAGCCATTGGTAGGCTACAAGGTGGAGTTCTGCTAGGACAATGAGAGCATGAGTTCTTATGGTGTAATGCGTGGTTTGCATTTCCAGAGACCTCCGTTTACCCAGAGCAAGCTGGTGAGATGTGTAAAGGGTAGAGTGATTATCATCCCGTCCTTCTTTATTGATAAAGCGAGCTGCACTCGGCAATTTGAAAGCGATTTTTCATTGCACTCATTGGCATCGCTTTTTCCCATTAAAGAAGGCTTTTTCGAAAACCTACCCGTCCTTCCTTACCCTTAAGGAAGGCCCCACCTTTCTCACCAAGCCTCTCTTCCCTCAGGGACGAGAGGATGTAACCGCCCTACTCGGTGCTCGGAACCGCTACGCTCTAAGGTTGGCGGGGCATCAAAGCCCTCGCCAGGTTTTGCGGGATGGGACCGCATGGGGATATGAGTATTAACTGTTTAATAATGATGTATAATGAGAAATTATTCAAATTGGATAGAAAATGTTGCAAGCAACTATAATCCTGATTCAGATTCAATGTTGAGGTATAGAATGTTTTCAAGCTTGATGGATGCTGATAAAGATGCTGCTAAATTTGTGAAGTTAGCAATGTCTCCTGTTGATGAATCATATACAGTACGTTCTAAAGCTGCAGGAAATAATGCACGGGATTGGTTGAAAGCTAAACAAACGAATGTTGATTATGCTTTTCAAGGCTCTGTGATGACGAATACCCATATTAAAGGCTATAGTGATATTGACTTGCTAACTCTTTGTGATAAGTTTTATGGTACAGAAATAGACAAAGTTCGTGATATTTTACAGCAACCTTATAATGATTATTCTTGGACTGATGAGCAAAAGTTGAGGGCTTTTGAAAAGAATTTTTCTCGTTATGATGGTTATGGTTTGCAAGATTTGAGAGACTTACGTAAAGAAAATGAAGAAATCTTATCAAAGCATTATGTGATTTGCGATACATCTAAGGCTAAAGCAATTAGAATCAAGAATCAAAACTTGAATATGGAGGTTGATGTTGTTACAGCTTGCAAATATCAATCTATACAATACATATTGAATGACTATGATAAAAATTTCTTAGGTGTGCGTATTTACGATAAGAAAAAAGATAGGATATTGGATGTTGATTATCCTTTTCGTAGGATTCAATTGATCAATGAAAGAGGAACGCAGACGGGGGATCGTTTTAAGAAAATGATACGTTTTTTGAAGAATCTCCGTTCTCAATCTAATGAGGGTATCGATTTAACTAGTTTTGAAATCAACTCAATCTGTTATGATATTCCTACATGGAGATATTCTACTGTGTATTATTTGCAGCTTGTTAATGTGCTATATGAAAAAATGTATAGTATTTGCAACAATCAGAGCGAGGCTGATAAATTAAAGTCTGTCGATGGTACTGAATTTGTCTTTAAAAACAAACCAGATAAGGTACGGCAATTAAAGGCCTTGACAGTTGAGGTAAAATCTGTGTTAGATGATTTGAACAAAAACAACAATAATCAAATAATTTATTAATGATGAAACCGCGTATTTTTATAGGATCTTCTACTGAAGGCTTGCCAGTAGCTAGTAGAATAAAGGATTATTTTGAACCAGACTATGAATGCAAGATTTGGAATGACGGAATTTTCCAATATAATGATAACTTCTTAGATACCTTAATGAAGTCGGCAAGTCTTTTTGATTTTGCATTTATGGTTTTTTCTGCAGATGACATGTCTAAGATTAGAGATGAAATTTTTGATACAGCTAGGGACAATGTGATGTTTGAATATGGATTATTCTTGGGACGTGTGGGTAATCAAAGAGCTTTTGTCATTAAAGATAAGCAAGTGAAGATACCATCTGATATGTTAGGTATCACGTTGGCAGACTATGAGGTCGATAAAACTGGAATAGCTACAGAAACCTTAGAAGCAACTCTCGAACAACTTAAAAAGAAAATAGATGATAATGTTCGTTTGGGGCAGCTAGGTTTATTGCCTTCTACTGTAATTGCTATTTCATATTTTGAAAATTTTATTAAGTTGGTAGCTGATCAAATTTATCCAATTCCTGGGGATGGTGTTATTGCTGATAAAAAGTATAAGTCTGCAAAATTACGTATTGTGATTCCTAAAGATTTGGATGCAGACATGAAACGAAGAGCTACAGTATATTATGTAAAGAATGGGTTGAGTGAAGAAACAATTAATACTACGCATAGAAGCTATCCTATTCATGTACAGGCCAATCTGGAAGATGAGAATACTTTGTTAATTGCAGATATGCCGACAATATTAAATGGTATTGATAAAGCCATTGATATGTACTTTAGAGTTGGATATATTGGGAAATCAATGGAGCAGGAACTAACAGAACAAAGAGAAATGTCTAACTTCGTTCATGTATTAAAATTACTGGTTGAAGGTGACGCTTTCTGTAAAGAATGTGTTGAAATAGTGAATGAAGATAATGAGATAATCTAAGAGTTGTAACGTCTTTTCCTTTGTTTTATACAAAATGATATAACCTATGGAAATTCGATGCTCGGGTCTCTTCACCTGTCATGGATGATAAAGCATGTCTTCATTTGAAAAAGCTCAATTTCTACTTTTTGTTTTTCTCGATGGTTGGAAAATTGGCTTTAGCTTTGGTGTTGTATTGGATGGTATATAAGTTCCGCTTCATCTATTTTGTGATTACCAAGAACTTGGCTTTGACGGAAACTCTTAAGAGTATGAAAGTGTTTTGGAAGTATATCGGGAAAGAGGAATGAGTATGTATGGAAGTTGCTGTGTGATAAACGTCTCAATACCATTGATGTATTTTGTGAATTCTTAAAATTATAATCATGAGTAATATAAAGAAACATCTTGATAAGATTATCCTGCTTTTTAATCAAGCTGGTATAAAAGAAGATTTTTTGGTAATTTATGATGTTACCTGTCTTCTGTATTTAAAAAGTTTAGAAGATTTTCAAGTAGTCGGAAATTATAAATTCTCATATTCTGATTCGATATTTAAAGATTATGAAGACTGCAGATGGTCTATTTTTGCTTATTTGAATTATCAGGATATGTATGTTACCTATCAGAATAAAATACTGCCTTTTCTCTATCAGCTTCCTAATAGTATGGGATTAGAGAAATATTCACGAAGTGATAGGAAAAAGTTGACACCTGAGAGTTTCTTTCTTGTAGTATCTGCAATCAACCAAATGTTTATGTTGGAATTGGCTGGTGATAGTATTACCAAAGAGAATATCGTGATTTATGATGATATATACGAAACTTTACTCACATGTTTGTTTGGGAAAAGTTATAGGGCGGAATTAGCAATTCCGCGTCATTTGCGCAGATTAATGTGTGAACTGCTTCAGATAAAGTATTGGGATAAAGTATATGATACTTCACTGGGAGATGGGAGTCTCTTGATTGATGCTTATCATTATATGGCAGTAGCTGATGCTCCTCAGTATCATATAGGATTTGACGAGGATGGCTTTAAGTGTATATTGCCTTACAATGATACGGTTACGACAAATGTTTTAAGAAGTGGGTTAACATTAGAAGGTGATGGGAGTGATTACGTATTAACTTGGCTTTGTTTCATGAACTTTTATTTTCATCGAATCAATTTAAATCAGCCGCAATTTAAAGAATTTGTTGTTACCTGCAAAACGAAGGAGCCTTTTTATGATAAAATACTGAGTGCTTTTCCTACTCGGCAGTCTTTTGAAAAATTCAATGAAAATATAGATAAATTGGGGATGGGAGGTGTTTGTGTAGCTCTGGTTCCTACAACGCTTTTGTATCGCACAACAAAAAAACCAAGGAAATTACGTAAAAGGTTACTTACTCAATTTACAATAGATGCCGTTATTGCATTGCCTATTGAAGAATTTCTTCCTGCCTCAGGAATTAGTACGGCTATTGTTGTTTTTAAATATGGTGCATCTTCCAATGCAGATAAAATATGGTTCTGTGAATTGTATAATGATGGTTACAGTAATGACAGAAGGCGTGTGAAGAACTCGGATAAGCCATTGCCTCTACTGGTAAGTTCCTATTTACACCATATAGAGGTTAGCAACCAATGGTTTAAAAGTCAAAACATTCCGTTAGTTGATGTGATGGATAATGAAGGGACTCTTTTGGTCGCACAATATGTAGATAATGCAGATGATAGAGATTTGGAACTTGATCCCCAAAAACTTGTTAGAGAACTTGGAGAACTTCAAGATAAAGTTAAACAGGGAATCGATGATTTAACCATGTATTTGTAAGAAAATGGAATATAATAAGGTGAGAATAGGTAATCTTTTTGATGTGCGATTGCTGAGTGAGAAAAAATATAGAAGCAGTTCGTTGCAGTCAAAAGGTGCTATTAGTGATAATGGTGCATTCTTTTCAACAATAGATAAAGAAGGTGTTGTTGTTGGTGTTAGTCATGAACTTTTTGTCGATTATACAGAAGGAGGCTACCCTTGTACGCAAAAGCTGTTGTTTTTACAAAATAAGAAGGAATCAGTTATATTGTGTAAATATGTTTATTATTATCTCCTTGCCAATAAAGATAGGTTAGAAAAATTGTATTTGTCTATCGATAAGAGTTTAAATACTCGTCTGGTTTCTCAGTTAGAAATTTGTTACCCATCCATTTCCGAACAATATGAAATTATTGGAAAACTAGATATTTTATTTAACTTGATAAAATACTCGAAGGTTTCATTAGAATATATACAATTGTTTCCTCCAGCATTTTATCAAAGGATGAAAGTAGCTTCTGGATTCTTATGGGAAAATGCTAAATTGGGTGATATTGCAGAATTGACAATTCAAAAAGCAACCTGTAATGTAGCTTGGAATATCAAGATTGAAGATAACGATTCTTTGTTAATTGGAGGTTCCCTAAAACTCATGATTAATCATATTTCAGGAATATGCGATCCTTATGTTTTGGCCAGTGCTTTATCTGTAAAGTCTTTATATCGACGATTGGAGAAAGAAAAAGATGTAAACAAGGTATCTCTATATAAAATGAGAAAGGATATAATAAAGATACCCTCTGTGAAAGAACAGCAACTGATAGCTGATATTTATAAAATTTCAAATCAAACTTTGAAGGTTCTTAGTGAGCAAATTCAAAAGCTTGAGGTCTTGAAGAAATATTGTTTGTCCAATTATTTGTATCGTAGAAATTTTGGAAGAAATATAAGTAGATTGGACGAGAAAGAGATGAAAAAATATATGTATATGAATTCTTCTATGATAGATAGTATTCAAACTTATGATGCTTTGAGGAAAGAAATATACCAATCTTTAGAGAAGGAGAATATGATACAATATTTTGATTCGTCAACTAATTCTGTAAAAATAAAAAGAAGATGAAACTTCTTAGACTTACTATAGAAAATACTAGTGGATTTCGAAGCTTACGAAAGGGGTTCTGTGTTCAATTTCATCGTAATGGAAAATGGGATGAGTTAACTCAGTTTAGCCCTTTTTGTTTGGTTGGATTAAATGGTTGTGGAAAATCCAACGTTCTGGAAGCTTTAGCTCATATATTCTATCACGTAGAACTTTGTATTAGTGTGCATTTGCCTGATTATCTATTAGATGGCAATGTCTTTAATCCTGCAAAATGCCCAGTTGATGCTTTTACTCTGGAATATCTTGTTAAAACTGATTTGGAGTATGGTGGTCGATGTAATGAATATGTTCTTATAAGAATATCTAAAAAAGAAGGTGAAATTCCGGAACTTACTTTATTAGAACCATATCATAGTCCAAAAAGAATTATGAAGTATACTTTGGATGGACAAAATGTTGGGATGGCATCTTTACTAAAAGGAGTTCTCCCTAAATATGTTATTGGATATTCTTCTGGAGAAAATGAGACACTAAGTATTCCATTTATAAAAAGCCGACTTCTCCATCTGGAAGAATTTAAGCAGGCCACAATAGGTAATTATCAAGACTATATTAATCCTGAAAATAATCTGATTTATGTTGATGCTAATATGAGTCAGGCTATATTACTATGTTGCTTGCTTTTTGAAAATCAAAATGCCTTGAAGTCGTTGGCTAAATATGATAATACAGGTATTTTGAGCGTGAAGAAATTTCGAATGAGTTTGAAATGTAGAGATTTTAACGATTCAAAAGGAAACGAATATTCATATTTTGTGCTTTTAGAAAGGGATTTGTTCCCAATATTGCAAGCATGTTCAACTATGTCTTGGTATGATGATGTTCGAAAAACTTATTACTTTGACTTCTTTGTAAACGAAGCAACAAAAGAAGCTTTTAGGCACTATTATGATTCTGGGATGAAATGTTTCCAGATGTTTAGATTATTGTATGAGTTAAACAATTATATGGTGTCAAAAAACAAAGTTAAAGAAGTGATAGCATCTACAGGTATCTATACAGATGGGAAAATAGGAAATCCGGGATCTGATGATGATGTCTTTCATTTCTTGGATTTCTTTATTGAAAAGCAAGTTGATCAGGAGGGACATAGTGAGGAGATGCTATTGCGTCAGTTGTCCGATGGTGAACATCAGTTTATTCATACCATGGCTATCTGTTTGCTTTTGAAAAATGATGATTCTCTTCTGCTATTAGATGAGCCTGAAACTCATTTTAATCCAAGTTGGCGCTCTCGTTTTGTTAGTACGTTAGATGAAACTTTGCAGGCTGCATGTGAAGATGAAACTGTCTCTGATACTAATATGAAAAAAGAAATATTGATTACCTCTCACTCTCCGTTTATTATTTCTGATTGTAAAGCTGAAAACGTGATTATTTTAGATAAAAACGAATTGGATGAGCCATATGCTGAGAGTGCAGCGGAAAAGGATATAGCTACTTATGGCACTTCTATAAGTTTGCTTATGGCGAAAATTTTTCATAGTACAGCTACTATTGGTAAACATGCAGAATTGGGGATTCAAGCAGCAGTGAAAAAAGGTGGGACAAAGGACGAAATCATAGATAATTTGAATGCGGAGTTTGGGGATTCCGTAGAAAAACTGATAGCAATTAATTCTTTGAAGTAGTTATGGTACAATTATCTTATCATCCTATCAAATCAAAGTTTCATAGAATTCAGAGTTTTGTGAACTATATAATGCTTGAGGTTGTACTTAATGCTCGTAAGATGCAAAATGAACATTTTGATATAACTATGGTTCGGGTGGAGCGTTATCGAAAGTTGATAGAGGGTGTAGATAATAGGTATTTATTAAATCCATTGTCTACTATGTATGATGAGTTTAGAACACTGAATCCGTGGCAAATTCGATTGTTTCGCAAGGCTGTATATTGTAATAACAAAATAAAGGATTTGTGTGAATGTAAATTAAAGCCTGTGCATTATTCTGAATTGGAAAATGCTGTAGGTGATGGACATAGGTTACTTATTGCAGCCATTCGGCAGTTCTGTTACTCAATTTATAATGATTGTATAAGGCGGGCTCCTTTTTATCATGAATTTGGTAAGATTGATGATTATTATAGGAATTTAGTGAATAGAAATACTACTTGTGTGATGTGTGGGGTTCCTAAAAGAATCTTGTCTGCATTAGACGATAAAATGAGTGCATTCGATCATTATTTGCCAAGAGACCTTTATCCTTTCAATTCTGTAAATACGGCCAATTTAGTTCCAACATGTGATAATTGTAACACTAAATACAAGGGTGTTAAAGATCCTTTGTTTGAGGCCAAGGGAGACTATGGACGAAACAGCCAACTACAGTGTTTCTATCCATTTTCTATTCGGTATTATGATATTAAAATAAATATTGAATTTCTGTCGAATTACAGATTGGAAATGCCGATGGATGACGTTGTTGTAACTTTGAGTTGTGATGGAGTTCAAAATCAAGTTGATAATTGGGATAGAATATATAATATCAAAAAGAGATACGCAAAATCTTGTTGCGAAAATGATTTTTATGACGTGTATAATATGGCTTTTGTAAACTGTACTATTCATAATATGACTACACAGCAATATATCAGTATGTTAGAAGGTAATAAAAAGGCAGATTTGAACTTTCTAAAAGTGCCATTTTTAAAAGCAATATTAGCATATCGGGAAACATAAAGAAGAAATCATGGATCAGAAGAGTGTATCCTAGTGAGTAAAATATAATATTTAATTTATGAACAAAGAGAGCAAAAGTAAGTTCAACCTTTTGTTGTCTGAACTTCTGGAGTCGTTTCGTCCTGGTGATGAGGCACGAATGTTCGATTTGGTAAATACCCTTCACGATATCGTGAAGGGCGTGGGTTCTTCCATCGCCCGTGAAACGGATACGGTTATCTATATCCATGTGGGTCCGGTTTGCAATCCCTTTTGCTATAATAGGATAGCAAAGTGCTGATTTTGTGGTAATTTACTGATAACTTGCAGATTTTTTGTAAGCGGTTGCTATGACCTTTTACATTCTGGTCATGTGGAGTTTTTCCAGCAGGCATCACAGTATGGTGACTTGTATGTGGGTATCGGTTCGGATGCTACTTATCTGGAGTATAAGCATCGCAAGCCTATGTTTCCGCAGGAGGAAAGGCTATTCATGGTCAAGAATATCAAGGCGGTGAAGGATGCGTATATCAATGAGAGAAGCGGTGATTCAGAAGATATGGCCGGTGAAGTTGCCGAAGATGGATCCGGAGATGCTTGCCCGACTGGTATTCTGCTTTGAGAACAATCCGGAGCGTCATGATGGTATCATCTCGGGTGCCCAGGATTCTATCGGTATCTGTATTCCCGGTCTGGTGCGTCATTATTATGACAACAACTTCTGGCCGGAGAAGATTGAGAGTACGCAGGATGAGATGACCCTCCGTTTCCTGGAAGACCATCTGGTGATGATTCCGATGGAACCGAGAAGACCGGGATGCAGTGTGGTGGAAGGTAAGGATATCACGCCTGAGAAGGTGAAGGCGCTGGCTGATGCAGCTGATGCCTGCTGGAAGGCGATTCTGGCGCACGACCTTGATGCCTTTGCTGCTGCATACAGAGCATCTTTCGAGGCCCAGATAGCGATGTTCCCGGGTATGGTGAATCCGTCTATCAATGGTGTGATAGAACCGGAGGCGAGTGTGCAGCCGATGATTGACCGCTATAGCAACATGGAGGAGGTTCTGGCATGGAAGATGCCGGGAGCTGGTGGCGGCGGTTATCTGGCACTGGTAGTAAAGGACAGTCTTAAATTTGCAGAGAATCATGACGAAGCCATCCATCTTCAGATACGAAGGGCATAACTATCTGGTGCCCTTCCTCATTATCAGCAGCCTCTTCTTCATGTGGGGCTTTGCCCATGGCATCCTGGAGGTGCTGAATCCGCATTTCCAGGAGTCGTTTCATATCAGCAAGGCGATGTCGGCCTTGACGCAGACTGCTGTCTATGGCGCCTACTTTCTGATGGCACTGCCTGCCGGATGGATTATCCGGAAGTGGGGCTACAGGAGGGGAGTGATAACAGGACTGGTTCTCTTCGGTATCGGTGCTCTGATGTTCATACCGGGAAGCAGGTTCAACAGTTCCTACTTCTTCGTTCTGTCGCTGTTTGTGATAGGATGCGGTCTGACCTGTCTGGAAACGAGTGCGAATCCTTATACTACGGTACTGGGACATCCTGACAAGGCGGAGAGCAGAATCAACCTGTCGCAGTCGCTCAATGGTATCGGATGGATTGTTGGACCGTTGGTTGGCGGTCAGCTTCTGTTCTCGGGTGTCAACATTGCCATCCCTTATGCTCTGGTGGGTATCTTCGTGCTTTCTGTGGCGCTGGTGCTGTCAAGAATCAAGTTGCCGGACCCAAGGAGAGCGCATGAGGCGGATACGAACGAGATGGTGGAGGAGAAGCCGATGCGAGTGATGGCATTCGGTTTCGGTATGCTGGCCTTGTTTCTTTATGTGGCTGCCCAGACGGGTGTGAACAGTTTCTTCATCAACTATGCTGAGGAGAGTATTCATATAGAGAAGCAGACTGCCAGTCTGTATCTCGCCTTTGGCGGAATGGGTCTGTTCTTTATCGGCCGACTGGCTGGTGGTGTCATCATGAATTATATCCAGCCAAGGCTGGTGCTGCTGGTCTGTGCCATCCTCACCTTTGTTGCCACATTGATTGTGGTGGTATGTAGCGGCACCTTATCTCTCATTGCGTTTTTCGCCCTGTATCTGGGAGAGAGCATCATGTTTCCGACTATCTTCTCGCTGGCATTGAGGGATGCGGGTACAAAGACCAAACTTGCCTCTTCATTGCTTATCATGACGATAGTGGGTGGTGCGGTTGCTCCTGTAATCATGGGGTATGTAGCGGATACTACGGGCAGTATGGCGATAGCCTTTCTCATACCGTTAGTATGTTATGGGGTGATTGGAGGGTATGCACTTTTGAAACCCTCTGCCTCCCTTTAGCCAAAAGGAGGTTTCAAGCCATCTGCTCGTGGTGAGTTAGAAATCACAACAGTAAACCAGGAGTTCCTGAAGGATAAGCAGCTGAAGGTTCAGACCATGGCAAGAGGATTCGCCTGGCTTGATACCGGAACCCATGATTCCCTTTCTGAAGCTTCAACCTTTATCGAAGTCTTGGAGAAGCGCCAGGGCTTGAAGGTGGCTTGCTTGGAAGGTATTGCTTATCGCCAAGGATGGATAGATAGTGATACGTTGCGTAAGAATGCTCAGCCAATGTTGAAGAATGACTATAGCAAATATCTCCTTTCAATCCTTGAAGAGAAAGATCAAACATTAAAAAAGAATTTAGAATATTAATTTTTTGAACACGAATCTTACGAATAACACGAATATAGAGGTTATAGTTTCTCCTGAATGATTCGTGTAATTTGTGTTCGAATATATACATTGATTAGAATGAAGAATATTGTAATAACGGGCGGTGCTGGTTTCATCGGCTCACACGTAGTAAGACTTTTCGTGAACAAATATCCTGAGTATCACATCATCAACCTCGACAAGTTGACATACGCAGGTAATCTGGCTAACCTCAAGGACATTGAGGACAAGCCTAACTATACTTTCGTTAAGGGTGATATCTGCGATTTCGACCTGATGTTGAAACTGATGCAGGACTACAAGGTGGATGGCATCATCCATCTCGCTGCCGAGAGTCATGTAGATAGAAGTATCAAGGATCCATTCACTTTCGCTCAGACCAACGTGATGGGTACCCTGTCTCTGCTCCAGGCTGCAAAGATTTACTGGGAGAGTCTTCCTGAGGGATACGAGGGCAAGCGCTTCTACCACATCTCTACCGATGAGGTTTACGGTGCATTGCAGATGACTCACCCTGAGGGCGTTCCTGCTCCTTTCACCACCAAGGCATCCAGCGATAAGAACCACGAGGCTTACGGCGAGGAGTTTTTCGTAGAGACTACCAAGTACAATCCTCACTCTCCATACTCTGCATCCAAGGCAA
>OOBT01000379.1_pt1 | contig 29276 bp, 24 predicted proteins | sample 1671551 | NCBI WGS metagenome assembly OOBT01 (sample SAMN06348168, study PRJEB24527) | human gut metagenome | reverse complement strand
GATTTGAAGTGTTAAATCCTGAATTGGTTATTTGCCATTTAGATTCAAAAGCAACTATGCAGATAGACATTACAATCAACAAAGGTCGTGGATATGTTCCGGCTGACGAAAACCGTGAATTCTGCACCGATGTGAATGTAATTCCTATCGATTCTATTTACACTCCGATTCGTAATGTGAAATATGCGGTAGAAAACTATCGTGTAGAACAGAAGACTGACTATGAAAAGTTGGTACTGGAAATTACGACGGACGGTTCCATTCACCCGAAGGAAGCACTGAAAGAAGCTGCAAAAATTTTGATTCACCACTTCATGCTGTTCTCTGATGAAAAGATTACTCTTGAAACATCAGATGCAGAAGGAAATGAAGAATTCGATGAAGAAGTATTGCACATGCGTCAGTTGCTGAAGACCAAATTGGTTGATATGGACTTGTCAGTTCGTGCCTTGAACTGTTTGAAGGCTGCCGATGTAGAAACATTGGGTGACTTGGTTCAGTTCAATAAGACCGACCTGCTGAAGTTCCGTAACTTCGGTAAGAAATCGCTCACTGAGCTTGATGATTTGCTCGAGAGTCTGAATCTTTCGTTTGGAACAGATATTTCTAAGTATAAATTAGACAAAGAATAAACAATGAGACATAATAAAAAATTCAACCATTTAGGTCGTACTGCTTCTCACAGAAATGCAATGCTGTCAAACATGGCATGTTCTTTGATCAAGCACAAAAGAATCACTACGACTGTTGCGAAGGCTAAAGCTTTGAAGAAGTTCGTTGAGCCGCTGATTACAAGATCTAAAGATGACACTACTAACTCACGTCGTGTTGTATTTAGCAATCTTCAGGATAAATATGCTGTAACTGAACTGTTCAAAGAAATCTCTGTAAAAGTTGCTGATCGTCCGGGTGGTTACACTCGTATTATCAAGACTGGTCACCGTTTGGGTGATAACGCTGAAATGTGTTTCATCGAATTGGTTGACTACAACGAGAACATGGCTAAGACAGCTGCCAAGAAAGCTACTCGTACTCGTCGTTCTAAGAAATCAGCTGCAACTGCAGAAGCACCGGCTGCTGAAGCTGCTGCAACTGAAGCTACTACAGAGGAAGCCCCTAAAGCTGAATAATTCTGTAACATGCTATATACTTAAAAGGCTATGCGTTTGCATAGCCTTTTTTTATGCTCTATTGGGGCTGAAAAACATCAAGGTCTTGGAAGACATTGTCAATAAAAAAGGCTCGTGAAATCAGATTTAAACCTGCTTCACGAGCCTTTTATGTGATTACCTTGATAATCTTTTGTGAGATTATGCTTCTTGCATTTTGGCTTTGAATGCTAAGGCATACATGCGCATTTGTTTTACCATGGCAAGCAGACCATTACTGCGGGTTGGTGAGAGGTGTTCTTTCAGTCCAATCTTCTCAATGAAGTAAAGGTCAGATTCCAGAATTTCGTCTGGTGTGTGTCCAGATACCACTTGGATAAGTAAAGATATGATACCTTTTACGATTAATGCATCGCTTTCTGCCTGAAATACCACCTTGCCGTCTACCAGATCAGCTTGTAACCAAACGCGGCTCTGACAGCCGTCAATCAGGTTCTGTTCGGTTTTATATTTCGGGTCAAGCGGCTGCTGGTCATTGCCTAAATCAATCAGCAGCTGATATTTGTCCATCCAATCGTCGAAGTCGCTGAATTCTTCGATTACCTCGTCCTGGAGTTCATTGATAGTTTTCATTGCGGTAGTGTTTAATTATTTTTCGTTATAAATTACTCCCATCACCGTTTGCCCTACGGCTTGAAGAGTGGCTTTGTCAATATTCTCTAAGCTGTCGTCCAGTGTGTGCCAGGTCGGGTTAAAGCCAGTGTTGCTTTGCGTATCGTAGTGAATAATATCTACGCAAGGAATCTGGCGGTACTGGTTGACATACACATGGTCGTCGGTAACCTGCCCTCCGTCTTCCTTGATGAAGTAATTGCTGTAACCCAGATGGTCTGCCATTTTCCATATTTTCTTCATGGCATTGTTCGCCGTCTGCTTGGAGAACGCTTCGTAGTAGAATGTGGCATTCTTTCCCCCTACCATATCAAGCAAGATGCCAAACCGAGCCTTGTAATCAGGTACGTGAGGAATGCGGCCCCAGTACTGCGAACCCAGACACCAGGTATCTGGTTTGTAAGTACCTTCGTAGAAATCCGGTGTGCCGTAATCTTCTGAATCGAAGAATATCAAGTCGATGCCGACTTGTGGTGCCTTTTGTTGAATCTGACGGGCAATTTCGAGCAATACACCGACACCACTGGCACCGTCGTTGGCTCCATCTATCGGTTTTTGGTGATTAGACTTTTCATCCTGGTCAGCGTATGGACGGCTATCCCAGTGCGCACACAGCATCACCCGCTTTTTGTTTTCCGGCTGGTAAGCTCCGATGATGTTGCGCGATTTCAGGATGGTACCATTGTAGGCCACTAAATCCGCATGCTGGTTGTACACCTTCGCACCGAATTTCTCCAGTTGTGCGGCCAGGTAATCGCCGCATCTCCGGTGAGCTTCCGTATTAGGAACACGAGGTCCGAATTGTACCTGTGCGGCAATGTAAGCGTATGCACTATCTGCATTGAATGCCGGTGCCTGCACTATAGCCGCTTCAGATTCTTCTATTTGCTGGCTGTTCTTCTGACTGTTTCCGCAAGAGATGAAAGCCCCTCCTGTCATTAAAGCAGTTACTGCCAGCAGATTCTTTATTGAAATCATAATTCACTTGTTTTGATTGTGGTGCAAAGGTAAACTTATTTTTGTACACGCCTTGCAACGGCAATCGGGTTTTAAACTTTATTTGTAGGAGCCATTCTCCTGTACTTGCTGCATGACACGCAAGAAATTACCTCCCCAAATGCGCCGGATGTCTTCCTCGCTGTACCGTTCATGAAGCAACTGACGAGTCAGATTGATCATTTCCGAAGAGTCGTTGCATCCGATAATACCTCCGTCACCGTCAAAGTCACTGCCGATTCCCACATGTTCGATACCCATCACGTTCACCATGTGATTTAGGTGTTCGATGGCATCCAAGATGTGAGCCGGACGCTCCTTACGGAGGAAGCCGCTATACAAGCATACCTGTACCACGCCTCCCTTGCGGGCTATGGCACGAAGCTGGTCGTCGGTCAGGTTACGGGGATGGTCACAGAGCGCACGACTGGAAGAATGCGAACAAACCACCGGTTGGCTGCTGATGTCCAGTGTCTCGTAGAATGTCCGTTCTCCACTGTGTGACAAATCTACCATCATTCCCAGGCGGTTCATCTCCTGAATAACCTGCTCCCCAAACGGAGTAACTCCCAAGTTTTCTTCATTGTAGCGTGCAGAACCGCAGATGTCATTGTTTCCGTTGTGGCAGAGTGTCATATACACTACACCCCGTTTCCGGAAATGTGCGATCCGGCTTAAATCCTTTCCGATGGCATATCCATTTTCGATGCCCAACATAATGGCCTTCTTTCCTTCCCGTTTCAGACGGTATAAGTCGTTGGGGGAATAAGCGATGTCTACAGCCGTACAGTTCATAGCTACCATCTCCTCAATCTCATTCAGCAGACGGTCTGCCTTGGCCGTTGCAGCCAGCAGCGCTTCATCTGTACGTTCCTTCTGTTCCAGGTAAGCCACCATGATGGTTGCATCCTGCCGTCCCTCCGTCATTTTATGTAGGTCCACTTTAATCTTCGGGTCTCGTGCGTGGAAGCGGATGTGTTGGTCGAAGAACATTGGAGTATCACAGTGTGTGTCGAGAATCAGCAGACGCTCATGCAGCTTCTTGGCCTTCTGGAATGAACCAGCTTCACGGATAAGCCATCCGAACAACGGCATCATGCATTTGTCCTGATTTAGGATGAAACATTCCGGATGCCATTGCACCCCTATAATAGATTTGTATTCTGTGCTTTCTATTGCCTCTATTAGTCCATCGGATGCCGTGGCCGAAACACGGAAACCCGGAGCGGCTTCTTTCACAGCCTGATGGTGGAAAGAATTTACGGCTACCTCCTTGGTGTTTAAGATACGTGCCAACAGACTGCCTTCTGCTAATTCTACCCTGTGCGATGGGAAACTCCGCTCCAACTCCTGACTGTGTTTAATCGATGGGGTATCCTTCTGTGCATAGATGTCCTGATAGAGTGTGCCTCCCAATGCCGCATTGATGACCTGCATTCCTCGGCAGATACCTAATATCGGAATCTGTCGGTTGGCAGCCAGACGCGTCAGAAGCAGTTCCTGGCGGTCGCGGTACGGATTGATGCTGTGAAGTTCCCGGATAGGATCTTCGTGCAGGAATAATGGATTCAGGTCGCCTCCTCCGGTGAGCAACAGTCCGTCAAGCTGTTCAAGCGTATTGAGCAGCAAGTTTACATCCTCGTAAGGAGGAATGACCACCGGTACCCCTCCGGCCTGAATGATAGATTGATAATACCCCGGAGCCAATGTCAGATTACCGTCGCTGAAGTTCCCGGTAAGTCCGATAAGCGGTGCTTCCTTATGATTGGGGAAGCGGCTGTGAATGCCCTCGTCGAGGGCCTGCATATCGAAAGAAAAATTTGTTTTCATGTGTTCCTTCTTTGTTTACCAAGTAAGGCAAATATAGAGAGAACTTGCGAATTATGTGCACAAGAAAAGAAGGAATAAAGTAAATAATTGACAATTGAGATAGAGTCTCATAAAAAAGGGAATACAATATCCTCTAAAAAGAAGCTCGTATTCCCCGTTCGTGTGTATAAGATAACGTGTTTTCAGTCGAAATTCTGTATGGTCTCTTTGCGGATTTCCTTACCGTGCTGGCTGTACACAATTGTAAATAAAGTCCGGTTGTCAATCTTAGCCGCGTTTATGCAAGGCAGGCTAAGTTTTACACTTTCATACGGTGAAAGCACTTTCACTTGTCCTTCTGCCAGTTTTACTCCATTAACCAGTACGGTCAGGTCTGTTTCTTCAGAGGTGGACAAACCGAAATTCTTCACTTCCAGTTCCAATTGCTTGTCATACGCCATAGGATATGCCGCCGACAGGCATGCCGGATGGTAATTGACGTAAGGCAGTCTAGCATAGCCGTACAGCAAATCTCCTTTTTTTGTCTTTCCTAGCAGTTTGGGAGCAAATTCATCTTTTCTGATGGCATTGTTTCTGCCATCGAATACGATAATCAGGTCCTTGCCCGAAGCGATACGTTTGACAGCCTTGCATCCTTTTCCGTAATTTACGTCCGAGGAGCTGCCGAATCTCAGCGATTTCATGTCGAAATCCTTGAAGTCAACTCCTTCCTCCGCTTTCACCAGCACCTTAATTTCCTTGGTCTGGGCGGTAATCGTATCCTCGTTCAGGACAGACAAACGTAATCCTTTGTTCAGAGGGATACATATATTCTTTGAACTGTGCCGGTCGTTGGGATGGTCTTCCCATTTGATGGTATCGATAACGGCAAAGTTGGCCTGAATAGGGCGTCCGTATTCATCCTGAAACACTTTCATACGCTCATACTTAAACCAGTTTTCTTTGTAGCCATCCTTGTGAGCGGCTATTCCCGGAGTATAAGCCTCGCCCTCCTCTGTAATCCAGTGGATACCGTCGATGGAGCGTTGGTAGTAGGCAATTCTTCCCAGCCAGTCGTTGACGATAAGGTGATATTGCAAGCTGTCTTTCCAGATGACCGGGTCCTCAAATTCCCCGTTTACGTCCGGATACACACTTCTGTCGCTTACCTGCTGATAAGGAGAGATACCGTTTTCACTAATCCATACCCCTCCTCCGCGGCATACCATCAGATAAGAACCGTCACTTCTTCTGGCAAAGGTCAGGTTAGACAGCCCCTCAATGATTTTTCTGTTTCTCTTGTCGAAGGTGAAATGACTGTACGTCCACGGCCCATTCAGGCTGTCTGCAATGTAATATCCGTCGATAACGTACACTACGGGGCGTCCGTCTTTTAGTATAAATGCTTCCGGATTATGTCCCTTCCCAATCGTGTCGCAGATGGTATAAGGTCCGCTCAAATGGTCACTTGTTGTATGGAATACGGTAGATTTGGGCCATGTCATGTGTCCCTTAGGAGAGTTTTCCGGCCATCCGCAGACAAAGAGATGGTATTTGTTATCCTTACCTTTGAGAATGTTTCCTCCCCAAAAGGAAAGTTCCGGATTCTCAATTCCGTTGTCAACATACCGGAAACGTACCGAGTCGGTTCCCCACACATTCTCGCCGGACTTCCCGTCGGGCATAGGCAGGAACCGGTCTTTAAACCGCCCTCCATCGATAAGGTTTTTCCATTCGGCAGGTAATGTACGTTCTGTGATTTGAGCATTTGCACAGAGACTGAGCAATAAGGTTAAAAAGCAGAATATATTTTTCATGGTAGGTATTATGTATAAATCCTTGCAAAAGTAGGTATATCTCCTTGCACGATTGTAGCATATAATACGTACTTCGTAGGATTTTATCGACAAATTGACGTTGGGAGGATTTTTCCTCCTTCGCCTCTATAGCATTAATTAGCATCCCAAATAGATATTTATTCAAATTATTTTCTCATATTTGTTTAAAATCTAATGATATGGAACTGATTCGAACCCTTTCTCAGATGGTCAACTGCCTGCGTTCGCGCGGTATACGACGGAAAGTGGCGGTGGTCTGCCCGAACGATCCGCACACGGAATATGTCATTATCCGTAGCTTGAGAGAGGAGATTGCTGAATATCTGCTGGTCACAGATTCTGCTCACTTGAAAGAAGCGCTCGACTTGCGGGCAGCTTCTCCCGACTTTGTACGCATTTACGAAGCTGGAACACCGGATGAAGCGGCTGCGCTGGCTGTGCAACTGGTACGTACGGGTGAGGCGGAAGTCCTGATGAAGGGACTTATCAATACCGACAACCTGCTGCGTGCGGTCCTGAAAAAAGGAGAAGGACTGTTACCCGAAGGAGGGGTGCTGAGCCATGTGGCCGTGGCGCAGGTACCTTTGTATCATAAACTGCTGTTTTTCTCGGATGCGGCAGTAATTCCTCGTCCTACTTTGGAGCAATACCGCTCAATGATTGCCAACGACCTGACTTTGTGTCGTACGTTGGGATGCGAAGAGCCTCGGGTGGCACTGATACACTGCACGGAGAAAATCAACGAGAAATTTCCCCATACTCTGAGCTACGTGGAACTGAAAAAAGAAGCGCAGGAAGGCCGTTTCGGAAAAGTTTTTATCGACGGGCCGATGGATGCCAAGACCGCCTGCGACAAGCATAGCGGGGAGATAAAAGGACTTTCCTCTCCAGTGGTAGGCAATGCAGATATTCTGATTTTCCCTAATATAGAATCGGGCAATACGTTTTACAAAACCCTGTCTCTGTTTGGCGATGCGAATATGGCAGGTATGCTGACCGGTACCATCGCACCGGTAGTAGTGCCTTCGCGGAGTGACTCCGGAAACTCCAAGTACTATAGTCTGGTACTGGCATGTCTGGCAGGGACACGAAAAGAATAAAACTAGACCTTATGAAGATACTTGTCATCAACCCGGGCTCCACTTCTACGAAGCTGGCAGTCTACGAGAATGAGAATCCCATCTGGCGTGAAAGCATTGCGCATCCTTCCAAGGAGTTAGCCGACTTTCACCATATCAATGAACAATATGAGTACCGTCGCAAGTGTGTGCACGATACGCTGGAAAAGGCTGGTATTCCGCTTGCCTTTGATGCCGTGATTGCCCGTGGAGGCTTGCTGAAACCTACTCCTGGTGGAGTGTATCAGATTAACGAGCGAATTAAGCATGATTTATGGCATGCCGATATGGAACACGCATCGAATCTGGCGGCTTGGATTGCCGATGAGATTGCGCATTGTGCCGGTTGTCCTTCTTATTTAGCCGATCCGGTGGTGACTGATGAGTTGCGCGATTTGGCCCGTATCTCCGGTATTCCGGAACTGCCGCGCATCTCTATTTTCCATGCACTGAACAGCCGGGCTGTTTCCCGCAGTTATGCAGCTCGTATCGGACGAAAGTATGAAGAACTAAATCTGATTGTAGCCCATTTGGGAGGAGGCATCTCGGTCAGTGCCCATCATTATGGAAAGGTAGTCGATGTCAATAATGCTTTGAATGGAGAGGGGCCTTTCAGTCCGGAGCGGGCAGGAACGTTGCCGGCCCGGCAGTTGGTAGATATGTGTTTCAGCGGGAAATATACCTATGCCGAAATCCGAAAGATGATAAACGGTCGGGGAGGTCTGGTGGCTCATTTGGGTACTACTGATGTGCAGAGTATTATCCGTTGGGCACATGCCGGAGCCGAAAAGCACAAGCTGGTGTTGGATGCCATGCTTTATACGGTAGCCAAGCAGGTCGGTGCCATGCACATCGCACTTCACGGACAGACTGATGCTGTGATTCTGACTGGAGGTATCGCTTTCAATGACTATTGTATTCAAGGGTTGCGTGAATGGCTGGAAGGCCTGGCTCCGATTGTGGTAATTCCCGGTGAGGATGAAATGGGAGCATTGGCCATGAATGCCTTGGGGGTGTTGCGAGGAGAATTGACTTTGCAGGAGTATATGCCGGACGGTAATTTTTAGTTGTGACTATATAGAATATAAAAAATCGAGATACCTTCCTCACGAAGATATCTCGATAAATCCTTGTTTAAGGTTAAATGTCAGTTATTCGACTGACCAATTAAGAGAGATTGTTTGAAAAGATATTTAGTCTTTAATATAGTCTTTGGTTAATCTGCTATAAATTCATCATAACCATATCCTAGAGCACCTCCAGAAATCATGTATGCCACAAGAATAAAGCAGTTATGGTTGGCGTACATTCCGCTCTCATATCCATTGTCGGTTACGAATGCATCATTGCCTTGCCAATAACCTATGTCACAAATACTGATTGACTCATTGTTATAGGTAAATGGAGTTAATGTAGCGGGGACACGGAAGAATTGGTATTCTCCGTCTGGATCTGATCCGGTTTTGTCTATCAGGTTAATCTTCATGCTATAGCCTTCGCCGAATACGTCCTTGAAACGATATAGACTTGGGTTGCTAGTGCAAACTTGTAGGGTTGTAGGCATAGATGTTTTACCTGTAATGGCTGCAGCACTTCCGCCACTCATGCTGGTTGTTCCAAATACGTAGGTACCCGTTGTAACATCTGTCCAAGAAAGACCAGTAAATAGAACTTCTTGTGAGGTCATGTTACTTCCATTTATTCCCACCACCGTAATAGCGTATTCACCTTGCAAGTCGGTTAGCATTACGTCGACATTAGAAGCACCTGAAATACCTTCTATTTTTGTACCGTTTTCAATGACATAAGTCATATAACCAGACTTTCCATCTGATTCAATTCGTGCCGTTTTATCAGTAACAGGTTCTGCCAAATAATAAGCCTCTGCTACCTGGTTGTTGGTTGCAATACGTATTCTAATATCGTTGTCAGGATTATACTCAGGTGCTTCAGCTGCATATTGATATAATGTTATAGCTGGTGCACCATCAGTGCCTGGAGTAGTTCCTGCTTCTTCCTTACAACTGGTTAATGCCATTATAGTAAGGAGAATCATTCCCAAAACGTTGATATATTTTTTCATATTCATGTCTTTTAATTAGTTGTTTAATTGCCCCATATAAACTCTTCAGAATCTGCAGTTGGCATAATTGGGGTTGGGTTATTGGTGCACGCTGAATTGTAGTCTGTTTCTGTTCCTACGATACAGAAGTCCATCCAGTCAGGATGTACATTTCCTGAGTTTACATTGTAACCTCCATAGTTCCAGCGATAGCCTGTGGGATGATTTGTGTTGGCATAGCTACGGATAACCCCTTTATCAAAACGTTTGATGTCATAAGTTGCAAAACCTTCCCCCCAAAGCTCTACACGGCGTTGCCACCATACTTCATTTTGGAATCCAGTAGCGTGATTACTACCATAAGTATCATTGGTGTGTTTACCATATACATATTCCGGATCTCTGGTTTTTGCGAAGTTAGTTAACAAGGTGATACCGCGTGCTTCATTTTGCATACCTGCAGCTTCAGCTTCGATTAATATCATTTCTTCTACACGCATTAAAGGTACAGAGACTGTGAAAGCTGCATATTGATTTGCATGTTCTCCATTGGCTGGACGGAATTTCAATTCTAGTCCTCCTACCTTCTTGGAAGTAGTAGCTTCAGCTGTGGTTAGTAAGCCTTCTGGTACATCTGAATAAGCACTTAGTGCATTCAGGGCGTCAGCTTGTGCCATGTTGTCAATGGCAAAGTCTACATAGCATTTCTTGCGGAAGTCTGTGGCAGGAATGGTCTGGTAGAGATGATAATCGATGCGTTTAGGGCTACCATAGTTAGATGCATATCCACAATTTGATGCGCTGACTTCAATAATCATTTGTGACCCCCAGCTGCTGTCTCCATCATTTTGTAGGATACAGGGATCATCGTCTTTGAAACGAACAGCAAACATCCATGAATTGTTTCCATCTGGAGTGTTGAAACCGGTTGTACGTGAAGTGTATTGGCTTTCTGTTAATGCCGTATAGCCTTGTTGGGCAAGTTTTGCATATTTTTCAGCATTTGGCCAGTCTTCCATAACTAGATAGGCACGTGCTTTTAGTCCATATACAACTGAGAGGTTGGGTGTATAAATATCAGAGCGGTTGTAGTCTGCCAGATAAGTCTCAGCTTTGTCCAAATCTGAAAGGATTTGCGCCCACATTACTTCATTGGTTGCACGAGGATTGGTTGCCAGTTCGTTAACGGCAGTTGTTTCCAGTACCAGGGGTACTGTTTCAGCCTTTTTGTCGAATGCATAGGATTTTTGAGCAAACATCTGTGCTAGGTCCATATAGAACATGGCTCTCATGGCATACGCAATACCTGCACCTGAAACATGTTCTGGTGATGGTTCTGTTCCTGCTAAAGTCAGCACATCATTACAACTTTTAATCCATCCGTAAAAATAGGTCCAAGGATATTGGCATACAGCATAGAGTGGACCTAGACCGGTTCCACAAGTATACCATGTTGTATACCACTCATTACCTGTATCTTCTAATGCGATGTCTTGTCCCATAACATCGCGCATCAAGAAAAAGGAGGCATAACCATAATCGTATGGTGCCATACTCGATGCGTTATAGACAAATTTACCTGCCATTGTATTGGTAATGGCATCTACGAAGTTCTGAAATGCTCCGGTTGCGTTAGCTGCCTGATCCACGGTTACATAATTGGATTGTGGCTCTATTTCTTTGATGCAGCCTGTAAGTGATGTCATTCCCAGAGCTGCTAGAGAAGCAAATAAGAATATTTTTTTCATCTTGTTGTTTCTTTTCATTGGTTAAAAGCGAATTAGAATGTCAGTTGGATTCCACCTGTAACAGTTCGTACTGGTGAGTAAACATTGACAGAAGTGTTTTCATTGAATGAATAACGCGGATCAAGTCCTTTACGTGCAGACCAGAAGCACAAGTTCTCACCGCTGGCATAAACACGTAGTTTTTCAATACCGAGATTGCTCAACCAGCTTTTAGGAAGAGTATAACCCACGGTGAATGACTGGAAGTTCAGATAACTTGCACTTGTCATAAAGCGGTTTGAACGGGCTGCAGTATATTGGTCCATGTATTGCATACGTGGAATATCGCTTGATGTGTTGTTCGGTGTCCATGCTTTAAGTGCATCTACGTGGAGAGCTGTTCCTCCGGCTGAACCAGTAAGGTTACTCATTAATGACATGTAACGTGCATCGTATACCTGTCCGCCAATCTGGTAATCGAATGTCATTGACAGGTCGAATCCATAAGCTGTAAAAGTTGTTCCGAAACCACCATAAGCTTTTGGTAAGCTGCTGCCTTGTTCATAACGTGAAGCTGAGTTCGGATCTGTAGTGGTATAAGAATGATTTTTGGCAGGGCGATTAGTTGCACTGGCACCAGTTGACGGGTCTACCATGTCTGCATCTACCCAATAGAGAGCTTGTCCTTTTTCATCCATGCCAGCATATTCAGGAAGCATGTAATTATAGATTGAACCACCAACTTTATACCATTTCCAGTCAGCACTATAACCACCCAGTAATCCCACTTTTGACGCAGGTAATGAAAGAATTTCATCTTTATTGTGTGCAATGTTGAACTGCAAGCTCCAGTCTATATTTCGTGTGCGGATGATGCTACCTTGCAATGTCAATTCAACACCTCGGTTACGGATATCACCGATATTATCATAATAACCACGAGTACCTGCTGATTCAGGAATGTTTAACCAGAACAACAAGTCGGTCGTCTTCTTGTTATAGAAATCAATGCTACCGCTAAGTCTTTGATTGAACAAGCTGAATTCAAGACCTACGTTCAGGTTGTTCGTGGTTTCCCAGCTGATTTCAGGATTACCCATCATGCGGAAAGCTGCAGACATGCTTGAAGAAGAAGATGCAGAAAGTGAGTAGGTATTTACGTATGCAAAATCTCCTACATTATCATTTCCTTGTTGTCCGATAGACAATTTTAGTTTCAGTTCATTTACCCATGGAACGTCGAAAAAACTTTCTTTATTGATTAACCACGCAGCACCTGCAGACCAGAAATTACCCCAACGGTTTTCTTTGGCAAAACGTGATGATGCGTCACGACGATAAGACCCAGAAAGGAAGTATTTCTCACCATAGTTATACTGGATACTACCGAAATAACCTTCTACATTATATTCACTTGTGTAAGAATTTGAACTTACTTTGCTGGCTGAGGCATTGATTTCAGGAATTTCCTGTGAGAATAGGCCTTGACCATAGGCATAAAGATAGGTTGTCTTAGTGTCATAATATTCATGTCCCAACATTACATTGATGTTATGATTTCCGAATTGATCGAAATAAGTTAATGTTTGAACATGATTCTGTCGTATATTATCTGTCTGGGATTTATCAATTTGTCCACCGGCAGATACCTTTGGACCATATAGAGGTGTCTGTAAAAGAGAGTAGTTTGTATGGCCCCAAATGACAGAACTGGTGGCATTGAATTTCAAGAAGTCTGTAAAATTAATATCCAATGAGAAGTTTCCGTTGAACTGTTGTCCTTTACTGATATCTTTATTATAACGGTTGGTTCCTAATGGGTTGTTTGTACCACTGAACGGGCGAGTCAGGCCTGGATAGTTAGTTGCAGCTACACCATAGTCATATTGTGGATTACCATATTCATCTCGACGGATGGTCGGGTTTCCATTGGCGTCTAATACTCGTACATAGATAGGATAAATAGGAGCGATTGATGAGGTGTAATACATCAAGTTTGCGGAGTTTAGTGAGGTGTCCATATTGGCATTTGATTCAGTCGTAGAGTTTACGTAGCCCACATTAGCACCTAATTTCAACCATTTAGTTGGTTGATAGTCTGCTTTTACACGTGCAGTAAATCGTTTGAATCCAGAATACTCAATGATACCATCGTCATCCAAATAGCCCATGCTGGCATAGAATGAACCTTTATCATTGGAACCATTAATGTTGATGGTATATTCTTGGCGAAGTGAGTTACTGTATGCTGCATCGGTCCAGTTATCCGGATATAGATAGTAAGTTTCCCCGTTTGCTTCATAAGCACGTCCTAATGTTGCATGAGGGTTTAACTTTCCATCTAAGCCGATAAGCTGTTCTCCTTTACATTATATACTAACTGGTTCAACATGGTGCTGTTGGCATTTACATTGGCTGTAGCAGCATTTTGGCCTTGGCTATAGAAGTAGTAGTTGTAATATTGGCTATACATAGCTTCATAATATTGGCCAGGGTCGTTGATGGTTTCATAATCTTGTACAGCACGGCTGTTTGAGCCCCATTTGACATCCACATTAACTTGTGGTTTCTTGTTTTTTCCTGTTTTGGTTGTAATCAGGATAACTCCTGATGCACCACGTGCACCATAAAGAGCTGCAGAGGCTGCATCCTTCAATACCGTTACAGATTCTATATCGCTTTGTGGAATATTGCTTAGTGAAGCAGAATAGGGAGCTCCATCTACGATAACCAAAGGTTCTGTACTTAATGAAAGAGAAGAAATACCACGAATGTTGATGCTTCCGCTACTAGCACCTGGAGCACCTGATCCGCCACGCATCTGTAAACCTGGAGTTGTTCCGACCAGTGCATTGGCTACATTGGTAGTAATGTGTTTTGCCAGATCTTCACTATCTAGAACTGCCGCAGAACCTGTAAAAGAACTTTTTTTCTGTGTACCGAATGCTACCACCATAACCTCGTCTAGCATTTCTGTGTCGGATTGTAAGGTTACTCGGATTAATCCTGATTGTATGCGGACTTCAGCAGGGCGCATACCTACATAGGAAATCTTTAGACGTTTGGCGGATGCCGGGACATTTGTAATGGTAAATTTACCGTTAAGGTCGGTCATTGTACCAGTTTGTGTTCCAACTACCAGTACTGACGCTCCGATTACGGGCTCGCCATCTTCTTCGGAAATTACAATTCCCGATACGGTGGAATGCTGTGCCCACATCATTCCAATGCTCAAGAATAAGCATGTAAGAAAGAAGAGTGTTCGTTTTTTCATAGATTCTCTCTTTTTAAATTAAAATATAACAATATTATGTTGTTTTGTTTTAGAAAAACAACCCAATTGCAAATATACATATTTAATTTATTTATTTGATATATTTCTGTTTTTTTTCTAAAACAAAAATGTATATCTGTAAAAAATGCGTGATATGCGACTTTGTGATATTGATTTTGCGTGTATGTTGGATAATATTTTGTATTATGCGTATAATGTATTTCTATTTGATTATTTTGACTGAATTGCTCTTTGTGGTTATGTTAATGAGGAGCTGATGGATAGTTTTTGCAAAAATTATTGATGATTTATATAATGACAGAGGCCCTTAATGATTACGAGTAGCATGAGCATAAGAATTTAGACTTATTAGGGGCGGTGAGTATGTTGGCTTCGTTTGGATAGCACCTATGTTATGTCCTTTTATTAATTATATCCCCAAATAGAATCCTGAATGTCTCTGTATATTTCTCGGGCTTGTCTTTTTTATAAAGCCCTACTCGCTTTTTTATGTTTCTCACTCCGAAACCGTATGGTTTTGCTGCGTGAACCGTACGGTTCACGGTAAGAAACTGTATGTTTCCCGCAGGAGAAACGTAAAAAATGCTTAGAAGTAAAAGTGTTTGCTTCAAGATGTTTTATTATTTAGGTAGAGAAAAATATAGTCTGATAAAGGGCACAAAAAAGGGATACTATATGAAGTATCCCTTTAAATATTCAATACTGTATTGATTTACTGCTCATATTCCTTCTTCCGTTTCGGATTCATCGGGAACCAGCCTTTCAGCACGCGTTCGCGCTGTTCGAAGACCTCCTTGATGGTCCAGAAAGAAGAGAATGAGAAAACTCCCAACAGGGTCGACAGCAGAATCTGACTTACCAGCACGGAACCGATAAGGCCGGCGATGCCCAATAGCAGAAAAATCCACCAGCAGCGCGTTCCCCAATAATATTCCGCTTTGACTACAACCGGATGAAACAGACCGATAATCAGGAATGTGCAGATTCCGATAAGGATTCCTTCCCAATGAAGGCTGTCAATCCATTCCATTATTCGTCGACGTCTTTACGGATGGGAATTTCTTTCTTGATGCTCTGTTCCAGTGAAATCAAGGTTTCCGTAGCGGTTACACCCGGAATTTCCTGAATCTTGGAGTTCAGCAAATCCATCAGATGCTCGTTATCGGTAGAATACAGTTTGGTCAGCATGGTGTACGGACCAGTGGTGAAATGACATTCCACGATTTCAGGAATTTTTTTCAGTTCAGCCACTACGCTCTTGTACATAGAGCCTTTTTCCAACTTGATTCCTACGTATGTGCAGGTGCTATATCCCAGACTTTTGGGATTTACATGGTAGCCTGAACCAATAATTACGCCAAGGTCAATCAGGCGCTGAACACGTTGATGAATGGCAGCACGCGATACGCCACACTCTGCGGCTACATCTTTGAACGGGATTCTGGCATTCTGTGAAATGATTTCCAGAATCTGTTTGTCAAGTTTATCAATTTTCTCCATACTACTAAATGGTTCTTGTTTTTATCATATTGTAAGCAAATGTAGAAAAACTTTTTTATCTATATGCTATTTTGCCGAAAAAAACGTGATTATTTTTGGTGAAAGAACAAATTGTGGGTAAATTGTGTAAGTCGTTCGGCCCTATTTGACTATCTTTGATTCCTTGAAGATAGGATGCAGTTGGAAGGTAGAATCGAAAAACATGTTTTTCGTTCGTACTTCTCTCACCTTTCACTATCTTTGTAAGACTTATTATTTATTAAACTCAAGAACTATGCATCCATTGGAATTGTTTAAGTTTTGTCCCGTATGTGGTTCTCCTCATTTTGAAATACATAATGAGAAGTCCAAGAAATGTGCGGACTGCGGGTTTGTGTATTATTTTAACTCAAGTGCGGCTACAGTGGCTTTTATCCTGAACGGGAAAGGAGAACTGCTGGTTTGCCGGCGGGGAAAGGAACCTGCCAAGGGCACGCTGGATTTGTCAGGCGGATTTATCGATATGTTCGAGACTGGCGAAGAAGGGGTGGCACGCGAGGTAAAAGAGGAAACGGGTCTGGTGGTGACGGAAGCGAAATATCTGTTTTCCTTGCCCAACACGTATCTGTACTCCGGTTTCCTGGTACATACACTCGACCAGTTCTTCTTGTGTCAGGTGGAAGATGACCATCTGATAAAAGCCATGGACGATGTGGCCGATGCATGGTGGATGCCGCTGGACAAAGTGAATCCGGATGATTTCGGGCTCGACTCTGTACGTAAGGGAGTCGCACGCTTTTTGGAAACCTGTCGGAACAAAAAATAAAAGGGATTATGGGTAAATATAAGAAATATATATGGATGGCGGGGCTGTGTTGTGCCTTGCCGTTGACGGTTTCCGGGCAGCAGGTGGAGCCGCTGACCGGGGCAGACCGTTTGTTCAACGAGGGACGGGAGCTGTTCTTGCGTCAGGATTATGCGGCAGCCCGACAGACCTTGGTGCGCTATACCCGTCAGGCGGGGGAAAAGGCCTGGGCCGATGAAGTGGACTATATGCTGGCTTGCACGGCCTATGAATTGAAAATGCCGGATTGCCGGGAAGTGCTGTCGGATTATCTGGAAGCACATCCGGAGTCGCGTTACCGCAATCGGGTACAGGCGCTGATAGGAGCCAGCTATTTTTCGGAAGAGAAATACATGGAAACCATTGCTACGCTGAAAGGTTGTGACATTTCTCTTTTATCCGATGAAGAGCGGGATGCCAGTGCCCTGCGTATGGGTACGTCGTACCTGAAAGTCGGTAAATTGCAGGATGCGGCTTTCTGGTTCGCTGTGTTGAAAGAGACGAGTAAGGACTTCCATAACGATGCGGTGTACAACCTGGCTTATATTGATTACGTACAGCAGAAATATGATACCGCCTTGCAGGGATTCCGCGAGGTGCAGGATGACCGGAAATTCCAGAAACTGGCACCTTATTATATTGCCGACATTTACCTGATTAAGGGGAATTACGCACAGGCCCGTAAAGTGGCAGATGCTTATCTGGCCTTGTATTCGGAAGAGAAGCATGCGGCTCAGATGAACCGTATCTCCGGTGAGGCGGCTTACGGACAGAAAGACTATGCGGCTGCCATCCAGTCGCTGGAACGCTACCACGAAGCGGAGGAGGTGCCTGCCCGTCTGGCTATGTACAAGTTGGGTATGAGTTATTTTAATACGGGAGTCTATTCCAAGGCGTTGTCGCGTTTGGGTGAGGCTACCGGTGCACAGGATGCGCTGGCTCAGAATGCTTACCTGCACATGGGATTGGCCGGACTGCAACTGAAGGAACGCAATCAGGCACGTATGGCGTTCGAACAGGCTTCGCGCATGGACTTCGACCGTAGCATCCAGGAACAGGCATTGTTCAATTATGCACTCTGCATTCATGAAACGTCGTATTCTCCTTTTGCCGAGTCGGTAACGGTGTTCGAACGCTTCCTGAACGAATATCCGTCGTCAGTGTATGCTGAAAAGGTTAACGATTACCTGGTTGAGGTGTATATGAACACCCGCAGCTATGAAGTGGCGTTGCGTTCTATCGAGAAAATCACGCATCCGAGTGCCCGCATTCTGGAAGCGAAACAGAAACTGCTTTTCCGTATGGGAACACAGCTGTTTGCACAGGCCGACTATCGGAATGCCATTGATTATTTTACCCGTTCTTTGCAGTTGGGTCAGTATAATCAGAAGACCAAGGCCGATGCCTATTATTGGCGTGGAGAATCGAAATATCGTCTGGAACGTTATCCGGAGGCGGCCAATGACATGCGGCTGTATCTGGAGTTTGCTACCGACAAAAATTCACAGGAGTACGGACTGGCTCTTTATTGCTTGGGATACAGTCTGTTCAAGCAGAAACAATATAATTCCGCACGCGACTGGTTTGTCCGCTGTGTGCAGAACGGACGGACGCAGGAGGCTTCTGTAGCAGGCGACGCGTACAACCGTATCGGTGACTGCTATTTTTATGAGCGCCGTTTTGAAGAAGCTCGCCAGCAATATGCGCAGGCTGTCATCACTTCTCCTTCGCTGGGAGATTATTCGTTGTTCCAGGAGGGTATTGTGAAAGGACTGCAGCGTGATTATGCCGGAAAGATTCAGGTGCTTAACAAATTGATTACGGACTATCCGTCGTCGGCTTATCTGGACGATGCCTTGTATGAGCAGGGACGTGCCTTTGTGCAGATGGAGGATAGTGAGAATGCTATCAAGCGCTATTCATTGCTGGTGCAGCGTTATCCGGAAAGCGAACTTTCACGCAAGGCGGCCAATGAAATAGGTCTGCTCTATTATCAGAACGACCGCTACGAGGAAGCCATTGCAGCTTACAAGCAGGTCATTACGAAGTATCCGGGTAGTGCGGAGGCGCGCTTGGCACAGCGTGACTTGAAGTCCATCTATGTGGATTTGAATAAGGTGGATGACTATATGGCGTTTGCGTCTACGGTGCCGGGCGGTGCGACTTTCAACGTGAGCGAACGCGACTCTTTGACGTATACGGCAGCCGAACGTGCTTACATGCGTGGGGATATTGCCGGAGCGAAGACCAGTCTGACCCGCTATCTTCAGTCGTTCCCGCAGGGAGCTTTCAGTGTGGATGCGTCTTATTATTTAGGTCTGATTGATTATAACCAGAAGGATTATGCGGCGGCAGCAGCCCGTCTGGAAGAAGTGCTGCGTTTTTCCGGAAGCAAGTACGAAGGAAAGGCTTTGGCGCTTTGTGCCGATATGGCTTACAACCAGAAGGAATATGCCAAGGCATTGAACCTTTACAAGCGTTTGGCCGACCGCTCGGCTGTGCAGGAAGAGCGTCTGCAGGCTGAAGTGGGTGCCTTGCGAAGTGCTTGTGCCTTGGGCGACCGGGCTGAAACCGTGACGACTGCTTCGGCGCTGCTCAAGCAAAGCAAGCTGACGCCGGAGGTACGTAGCGAGGCGTTGTATTTCCGTGCCAAGGCGTTGTTGGCAGAAGGGCAGAAGAAGGCTGCACTGGCCGACTTGACCGAACTGGCCAAGGATACGCGTAATGTGTACGGAGCAGAAGCCAAATACTTGGTGGCACAGACCTACTTTGATGAGGGAGAAACTGCCAAGGCAGAGAAGGAAGTGCTGGAATACATCGAAGTCAGCACACCGCATGCATACTGGCTGGCAAGAAGCTTCGTCCTGCTGTCGGATGTGTACGTGAAGCTAGACCGCAAGATGGAGGCTAAACAGTATTTGTTGTCTTTGCAGCAGAATTATCAGGCCGATGATGACATCGCCGGAATGATTGAAAGTCGCCTGGAAAAACTTAAAAGTGTAAAGTAAGATGAAATACATAAGTACGATATTGGTTTGCGCCGGTCTGTGGCCCGCAGCTACGGTATGTGCGCAGAATGGAGGGGAGAAAGATTCTACACTGAACCGGACGGTGGTAGTGGAAAATCAGTACAACCCCGAGGTGATGGATGCCTTTAAGGTGAATGTCATGCCCGAGGTGGAGGAGCCGGCGGCTCCGAAACAGGCCATTAATTATGCGACGGATTTGCGTCCGTTGGGAGCCTGGAAAGCCACTCCTATGGAGGCGATGTCCAGAGAACTGGCTCAGAAGGGAGCCGATAGGGGCTATGTCCGTGCGGCTTACGGTACGCTGAACAATGTGGACCTGAAAGGAAGTTATCTGTGGGATATTTCTTCGAAAGACCGTCTGGGAATCATGGCTTCTTTGTACGGGCTGAACGGGGATATTCCGCATTTCATGGAAGGAGAGGAGTGGAAATCGCGTTTTTACCGTACGGATGTGTCACTGGATTACCGGCATGATTTCCGGAAAGTGGCGCTGAAACTGGGAGGAGTCTTTGCTTCGCAGGTCTTTAATTATATGCCGTCTATGAATGAAGGGATGGAGAACTGGCCTACCACACAGCGTTATACATTGGGTGAAGGGTATGTAGGAGTGGTGTCCCGCGACAAGGACTTGCCTATACAGTTTGCTTTCCAGACCGGCTTGCGTAGCTTCAGCTTGCGTTATGATAATTATTACATGGAGTATGGTTCTGAAAATATTTTCCATACCGAAGGCTTCATGGCTGGAAATATCAATGAGGAACAGCAGGTAGGCGTCGGTCTGGAGATGGACAACCTGATTCACGATGTGTCGCAGCAGGATTATACGCTGTTGCAGCTGAATCCGTATTACACCTATCAGGGTGAATCCGTGAAGTTGCGGGTGGGTGCCCATGTGGATTTGCAGACGGCTTATGGCAGCGGACTGAAGGCTGCACCGGATGTCAAACTGGAATATACGTTTGCCGATACGTATGTGGCTTACCTCAATGTATTGGGCGGAACACGTCTGAATGATTTCCGACGGTTGAATGACTTCTCACCTTACTGGACGATTGCACAGCAGATGCGTACGTCCTATACACCGCTGGATGCGAAAATCGGTTTGAAGGCTTCTCCGGTTATCGGATTAGGTTTCGAACTTTATGGAGGTTATCGTATTACCAAGAATGAACTGTTTGCCGTGCCGGGAGGATTCTATACGGATGAGCAGAATGTGTTCTATACAGGTATTCTGCAGGATAAGGGAAAAGTCGGTTATGGAGGCGTTTCTGTGAGCTATGCCTACCGTGACTGGGTAGACTTTTCTGTAAACGGTACGTATTATAGCTGGAATGTGACGGAAGGAAACGAAGGCTTGTTACAGTTGAAGCCCGAATTGAAGGCCGACTTCAGTGTGCGTGCCAAGGTGATCAAAAATTGCCATGTCCTTTTGAACTACAACTACGAACGTCGTCAGAAGATGGGTGATTTTGGGCGTGCGGATGCCATCAATAACCTGTCTGTAGGAGCAGAGTATGAGTTGCTGAACCGCATCAACGTGTTTGGCCGCCTGAATAACCTGCTCAATAAGGTATACGCTACTGAAGCAGGTTATCCGGTGGAAGGTCTGCATTTTATGGCAGGCATCAGCTGCCGTTTCTAAATTTATTCTGCGTGGCGGCAGTGCTGAATCAGTGTGCCGTCACGGAAAAAGAAACGGCTTTCTTGTCCGTGCGGAAGGAGGGGGGCAGGAATACCGTCGTGCAAGGTCACGCGGGCATGTTCTATGAATGCTTCGTCCCATAGCCCTTGTTCCAGAAAAGCCTGGAGCGTCTGGCTTCCGCCTTCTACCAGTAATGTTTGTATTTTTTGCTCATAAAGCACCTGCATGATTTGCGGGAGAATATTCTGGCCGAAATCCAGTGTCACGTAAGTGAGGTTCTGGGTAGCGGCCTTTTCTTTTTCCGTAAAGACGAGGGTAGGAGTGCTGCCGTCGAACAGGTGCAGATGAGACGGCAAAGTCAGCTGTCGGTCGATGACCAGCCGGAGCGGGTTCTGTCCGTACCATTCGCGTACCGTGAGCGAAGGGTTGTCGAGCAGGGCCGTGCGTCGTCCTACGAGAATCGCTTTCTGTTCGGCCCGCATCTTGTGAACCGCCAAGGTGGAGAGAGGAGTGGAAAGGCGTACCGCGTTTCCGTCTTCACGCCGGATATCCAGAAAACCGTCGGCCGACTGTGCCCATTTCAGGGTGATGTAAGGGCGCTTTTTCAGGTTGAATGCCACGAAAGCACGAATCAGTTCCCGACATTCTTTTTCCAATACACCGACCGTCACTTCAATGCCGGCATCCCGCAATTTTTGGATTCCCCTTCCGGCTACCAAAGAAAACGGGTCTACACAGCCTACTACGACTCTCGGAATTCCTTTCCGTATGATTAAGTCGGCACAGGGAGGGGTTTTCCCGTAGTGAGAACAGGGTTCTAGGCTCACATAAATGGTAGCATCTTTCAGCAGGCTTTCATCTTTGACCGAGGCGATGGCATTCACTTCGGCATGGCCTTCCCCGCAGCGCACGTGATAACCTTCACCGATGATTTTTCCGTCGCGTACAATGACGGCCCCCACCATGGGGTTGGGAGCTGCATGGCAGATACCGTTTCGGGCCAGTTGTATGCAGCGCCGCATATATTTTTCGTCTATCGTCATATTCTTCGTTTTTTATCGTTACTTTTGCAACTATGCATCCGGTTTATGTACATATCAAAAAAGAGCTGAGTCCTTTTTATGCAGAAGAAGAGGCTTCAGCCATGGCAAAGTGGATATCTTCAGATATTCTGCATCTCTCTACTCTTGAACTTTATACAGGCAAAGATATGAATTTTTCCACGAAAGAGTGGGCGGAACTGGAGGATATTCTTCGGCGCTTGAAGCAGCGGGAACCCCTTCAGTATATTTTGCAGGAAGCCTCTTTTTGTGGAATGTCTTTTCATGTGGAACAAGGGGTACTGATTCCTCGTCCGGAAACGGAAGAGCTGGTGGAATGGATTGTCTCCGATTTTCGGGAGGCTGGTCAGGTGCGTATTCTGGATATTGGCACCGGAAGCGGCTGCATTCCCGTATCGCTGGCGCAGCTGTTGCCGGAGGCGGTGGTTTCTTCATGCGATGTGTCGGCTGAGGCTTTGCGCATTGCGGCTATGAATGTAAAGCGTTATGGAGACAAGGTGACTTTGTTCTGTGCCGATATTCTGAAAGAGGAACTTCCTGAATGTCAGGTAGACGTGCTGGTGAGCAACCCTCCTTACATTACGGAAAGCGAGCGGACGGATATGGAGGCGAATGTGCTCGACTGGGAACCTGAATTGGCATTGTTTGTACCCGATTCGGATCCGTTGCGGTTTTATCGGAGGATAGCCCGGAAAGGACTTGACTGGCTTTCGGAAGAAGGAGCATTGTATTTTGAAATTAACCGTGCTTACGGGACTGAGACTATGCGGATGCTGGAGGAACTTGGATACCGTCAGATTGAATTACGGAAAGATTTGTCGGGAAACGACCGGATGATAAAAGCAATCAGACCATGAAAGAATATAGTGAAGCAGAGATAAAGAGTAAAGCCGAAGTGTATTGCTCATCGGTGGAGCGTTGCCCGTCGGACGTGGAGGAGAAAATTCGCAAGTGGGGGGCTTCGGAAGAAGTGACAGAACGGATTATGGCCCATTTGCAGAAAGAACGCTATTTGGATGCGGCTCGTTTCTGCCGGTTTTACGTGCGCGACAAGTACCGTTTCAATCAGTGGGGGCGGATGAAGATTGCACAGATGCTCCGTATGAAACGCCTGTCGGACGAAGACATCCGTGCCGGACTGGAGGAAATTGATACCGAAGAATACGACGGAATCCTGAAGAAGATGCTGAAGCAGAAAATGAAAGGAATAAAAGCTGCCAATGATTATGAACGGAGCATGAAGCTGATTCGTTTTGCCGTAGGTCGGGGGTTTACGCTGGAAGAGGTACGTCGTTTTGTCAATCAGGTAGAGCCGGATGAATATTTTGACTGACATCCGGGATTTTCTGTTCCCCCGTCTTTGCATGGCTTGCGGACGGAAATTGCAGGTTTCTGAACAGGCACTTTGTTGTGATTGTCTGTCACAGCTTCCTCATACGCACTTAGGAAATACACCGGGCAATGAAATGGAAAAGATTTTCTGGGGCCGTTTCCCGATACAGCGGGCGTCGGCTTTGTTTTATTATGCCCGTGGAGGGAAAGTTGCCCATATATTGGCCGGTATGAAATACTATGGCCGTCAGAAAGTCTGCCGGCAGATGGGAGAGATGCTGGCGCATGAACTGCTCCCAACAAGTTTCTTTGAGGGAGTGGATTATTTGTTACCGGTTCCCTTGCATCCCGATCGTCTGCGTACCAGGGGATATAACCAGAGCCGTCTGCTGGCAGAGGGCATTTTTGAGCAGACGGGCATTCCGGTGTGCGACGGGTTGCTCTGTCGGGTGCGAAACAATCAGACCCAGACCCATAAATCCGTGTTGGAGCGGCAGGAAAACACAGTTCATCTTTTTCATCTGGCTGGCGATACCCGTATGCTGCAAGGCAAACATGTGATGCTGGTGGATGATGTGCTGACCACAGGAGCCACGTTGGGTGCCTGTGCAGATGTATTGGCTGATATTGAGGGAATAAGCATCAGCATTGTTACACTGGCGTGGACGAAATAAAACAATCTGACGGGTTTTAGTAAAATTAATGCTCTTAAATTTTCTATTCCCGATGTATTTCTATAATTTTGCAAAAACATTTATCAGAGAATTAAAAAGTTATGAAAGCTTTGGAAAGATTATTTGCAGAAAAGTTGCTGAAGGTGAAGGCTGTGAAGATTCAGCCGGCTAACCCGTTTACTTGGGCATCAGGTTGGAAATCGCCGATTTATTGTGACAATCGTAAGACGTTGTCATATCCTGCACTTCGTAACTTCGTAAAGTTAGAAATTTGTCGTGTTATTCTTGAAAAATTCGGTGAAGTAGACGCCATTGCAGGTGTAGCTACAGGTGCGATTGCACAGGGTGCGCTGGTGGCAGAAGAGTTGAACTTGCCGTTCGTATATGTTCGTTCAAGCCCGAAAGACCATGGCTTGGAAAATTTGATTGAAGGTGAATTGCGTCCGGGTATGAAAGTGGTTGTAGTAGAAGACCTGATTTCAACCGGTGGAAGCAGTTTGAAAGCGGTAGAGGCTATCCGTCGCGACGGTTGTGAAGTAATTGGAATGATTGCTTCTTTCACTTACGGTTTCGATGTATCAGTAGAAGCCTTCAAGAAAGCAAAAGTAGAACTGGTTACACTGACCAACTACAATGCGGTGCTGGAAGCAGCTTTGAAGACCGATTATATCAATGAAGAGGATATCCCTGTGCTGCAGGCATGGAGACAAGATCCTTCTCACTGGACTGGAAAATAATAGATTCTGTAACTGGGAAAGCAGTCTCGGATTGTAAATAGGAGATGTCATCCTGAGCGAGTCCACTCTGCTCAAGATGACATTTTTTTATGCGATGACGGGAGAATTTTCCTGAAGATTGAAAAAAATGGCTGTACAATTTGAAAGCAATGTGAAGCATGTTCCTTATAGTCAGGAACGAGTATATAACAAACTGTCCGACCTGAATAACCTGGAAGGAGTTCGGGAACACCTGGACATGGTGAAGGACAAGCTGGACGGGAAACTGGAAGATATGTCGTTCGACCGTGATTCCATTACCTTGAAAGTACAGGGCATCAGTCTTACATTGCGCATCATTGAGCGTGAACCTTTGAAGTGCATCAAGTTTGAAGGTGACAAATCGCCCATACCTTTGAATCTGTGGATTCAGATTCTGCCTGTGACACAGGAAGAGGCTAAAATGAAAGTGACTATCCGTGCGGAAGTGAACATGTTCATGAAAGCCATGGTGTCAAAACCTCTGCAGGAGGGAGTAGAGAAACTGGCTGACATGCTGGCCATGCTTCCTTATTAATTGAAATGACCGGCAGATGCCGGAGATAAAAACTGAAATTATGGCTCAAAAACTTTGGGAAAAAAATGTACAGGTGAATGCGGAAATTGACCGCTTTACCGTGGGACGTGACCGCGAAATGGACATGTATCTGGCAAAGTACGACGTGCTGGGTTCGATGGCGCATATCACCATGCTGGAAAGTATTGGCCTGCTGACTTCGGACGAACTGAAGATTTTGCTGGAAGAACTGAAAAATATATACGCTTCCGTAGAACGCGGGGAGTTTGTGATTGAAGACGGAATAGAGGATGTACATTCACAGGTGGAACTGATGCTGACACGCCGCCTGGGGGATGTGGGAAAGAAAATCCACAGTGGACGTTCGCGTAATGACCAGGTGCTGGTCGACTTGAAGCTGTTTATCCGTGCTCAGTTGAAATCGGTGGCAGAAGCTGTAGAACGTTTGTTCCATGTACTTATTTCTCAGAGCAACCGTTACAAGGATGTGCTTATGCCGGGATATACCCACCTGCAGATTGCCATGCCTTCTTCTTTCGGTCTGTGGTTTGGGGCTTATGCAGAAAGCTTGGTGGACGATATGATGTTCCTTCAGGCTGCCTATAAGACTTGTAACCGTAATCCATTGGGCTCGGCAGCAGGTTATGGCTCTTCTTTCCCGTTGGACCGTGAGATGACCACTCGTCTGTTAGGGTTCGATTCAATGAATTACAATGTGGTGTATGCTCAGATGGGCCGTGGCAAGGTGGAACGCAACGTATCGTTTGCGCTGGCTTCCATTGCCGGTACGCTGTCGAAGATGGCGTTCGATGCCTGCATGTTCAGTTGTCAGAACTTCGGCTTTGTGAAGTTGCCCGATGAATGTACCACTGGTTCCAGCATCATGCCGCACAAGAAGAATCCCGATGTGTTTGAGCTGACCCGTGCCAAATGCAACAAGATTCAGGCCCTTCCGCAGCAGATTATGATGATTATGAACAACCTTCCTTCAGGTTATTTCCGTGACCTTCAGATTATCAAGGAAGTGTTCCTTCCTGCCTTTGAGGAGCTGGAAGACTGCTTGCAGATGGCTACTTACATCATGGAGAAAATCAAAATCAACGAACATATCCTGGATGATGACAAATACCTGTATATGTTCAGTGTAGAAGAGGTGAACCGCCTGGCTTCAGAAGGAATGCCGTTCCGTGATGCATATAAGAAAGTAGGGTTGGACATTGAGGCTGGAAACTTCTCACACGATAAGACCGTACATCACACGCATGCCGGAAGCATCGGTAACTTGTGCAATGACAAGATTGAAGAACTGATGCAGCAAGTGGTGGGTGGCTTCAACTTCGAGAAAGTGGTTCAAGCTGAAAACTCACTTTTAGGAAGATAATTGCATAAAATTAAAAAGAAAACGGGTGAAAAGTTTGGAGTATATTGCAAAACTCCCTACATTTGCACCCGTAAACGCGGAAATAGCTCAGTTGGTAGAGCATAACCTTGCCAAGGTTAGGGTCGCGAGTTCGAGTCTCGTTTTCCGCTCTTTCTTTGAAAGGATGCTCGAATGGTGGAATCGGTAGACACGAGGGACTTAAAATCCCTTGGCCATTGCGGCTGTGCGGGTTCAAGTCCCGCTTCGAGTACAGATATTGCCCTGTAAGTCTTTGATTTACAGGGTTTCTTGTTTTTATATGGTGTACAATAGTGTATTACCTATTCATGTACTAAAAAAGCCATCTCGTTTTTTTAAAGATGGCTTATATTATTAATAGGCTGTTTTTGCTATATGGTGAGTAGGAAATTTCAATTTTAATGGGGTGCTGTGTATCCTATTCCACTTTTTGAAAAAAGTCTTCTGAAAAGTCAGATAGCAAAATTGAAATTTTTATTTTGGAATTAAAAAAACTACTATAGGTTTAGTATTTTATTCTTTTGTTGTATAAATTCTTCTTCTGTTATTATATTTTGTTCTTTGAGTTTATTGAGCTTAAAGAGCTCATCTGTTATTGATAGTGAAGGCTCTTTATATGATTCTTTATCAATTTTATCCATAATGACATTTATACAGTCCTTAATTTCATTAGCGTTTTCAGTTCTAAATACACTTTCTAATTTAAGTTCAATTGATGAGGACTTTATATCTCTAATTAATAATTTTACAATAATGCTTTTTATTTCCTTTTGCACTTTTGTGTCTCCTGATAATCCACCTATAACACTTCCTGTACCTCCGGCAATAACACCTCCAGCAATAGCTCCACCAATTGTTCTTAAAATGGATTTTTTAAAAATGATTTCTCCATTTTCTATAATTTCTATACTGATAAGGTCGTTGTAGTTAAGTGATTTGGTAGATGATTCATTGGTATTAATAATGTGTAGCTTATTATTTTCATTATCAAAAATAAGAAAATATGGGTAAGCTGAAATAATTCTCTCGTATTTGCAATGTTTAATTGTGCAACATATTTTGTCATCTAAAAGATTCCATATAAATATATCTTCAGTACTTGTGTTATGATACAAGTAATAATCATCAAGTTTACCTATTTGAGTACAAGTTGTTCTTTGTTCCTCAAAATTCTTTTTTTTCTCTTCCTTCTTTTGGGCTTTTTTGCTATTTGAATTAGATTCAAGAATAAATGCAAGAATGACAACAATAACTCCAATAAAAAGTATTTCCATAATTTATATATTTAAAAGATTAAGCATAAAAAAGCGTGAGCAAATACTATGCTACGCTGATAGGTATCGCCAAACACCCAGACCCATAACAAGTACGCCCACGCATATCGTGAGCATTCACTTATTGTTAGTTGGGTCTTTGATTAAATTGGCGATTTTATCAGCCCAAAACAATAGCAAACGCTAAAGTTTAATAGTAGTATGTCTTGAAATAGCAATAAACCTGCTAAATCATCGCAAAAATAGCTTAAGTTTTTGATAATAAGAAATTTTCTTTCTTGTATTTATGCAATATATCGGATAAGATTGTAGAGTACCGATAACTGATGGGTGAAATACCATGGGCATTACTACAGGCCCTGGTGTGTTTGCTCAGTACTGCTTAGGCGGTACTACAGTACTCCCCTGAAAGTACTACAGTACTTCCTTGACAGTACTGCAGTACTTCCACGGAAGTACTGGAAATTATGAAGCTGATATAAATGAAGTTGTTATGAAATTGCTGCTTTATCAGCTGGCAGCACGCAGCTGGTTGAACAAGTCCTTCTGTTTTTCGGTCAGGGAGGTTGGGATATTGATGTGGTACGATACAATCATATCGCCGAACTGGCCGGTCTGTTTGT